>Ga0208125_100021_pt1 | contig 296771 bp, 275 predicted proteins | sample LakWasM128_HOW14_2_FD_183938 | JGI IMG/M metagenome (GOLD analysis project Ga0208125, IMG submission 183938) | Freshwater sediment methanotrophic microbial communities from Lake Washington under simulated oxygen tension - Sediment Metagenome... | ecosystem: Environmental > Aquatic > Freshwater...
GCGCAACCACGGTAGCGCGATCAGCACCACCCATCCACGCACCGAACTGACCCCACACATTTGAAGGCACAGTACCCAGGTAACCCAGAATCAGGAAGCTCACTACAAACGCAGCCAGCCAGCCTTTATACAAGCTACCGCGTTGACGGATTGATTTAACTGGACTTCTATCCAGCCAAGGCAGGAATGCAAAAGCAACTACAGACAGCCCCATCGCAGCCACACCCGGAAATTGAGAGTTCAGGATAGGCGGCACTGCACGCAGAATTGAATAGTAAGGCGTGAAATACCATACTGGCGCAATGTGTGCAGGCGTTTTGAGCGGATCAGCAGGCACGAAGTTATTTGCCTCAAGGAAATAGCCTCCCATTTCAGGAGCAAAGAACAGAATCGCGGAAAACACGATCAGGAATGCAGCCACACCCACCATATCTTTTACAGTGTAGTAAGGGTGGAATGGAATGCCATCCAGTGGAATACCCGTTGCTTTATCTTTGTGCTTCTTGATTTCAACGCCATCAGGGTTGTTAGAACCAACTTCGTGCAACGCAATCAGGTGAGCAACTACCAGACCAACCAGCACAAACGGCAAGGCAATTACGTGGAATGCAAAGAAACGGTTTAATGTTGCATCTGACACCAGATAATCACCACGCAGCCACTCAGAAACGTCTGGGCCGATGAATGGAATTGCAGAGAACAGGTTCACAATCACTTGTGCACCCCAGTAAGACATCTGCCCCCATGGCAGCAGGTAGCCAAAGAAAGCCTCACCCATCAACGCCAGGAAAATTGCTACGCCAAACAGCCAGATCAACTCTCGTGGATTACGATAAGATCCATAAATGATGCCACGGAACATATGCAGATAAACCACAACAAAGAACATGGAAGCACCGGTAGAGTGCATGTAGCGGATCAGCCAGCCCCAAGGTACATCACGCATGATGTACTCTACAGAACCGAATGCAAGCTCAGCATCTGGCTTATAGTGCATCGTCAGAAAGATACCGGTCAGAATTTGCAATACCAGCACTAACAGCGCTAGCGAACCAAAAAAATACCAGAAATTGAAATTCTTTGGCGCATAATATTCGGTCAGATGCGCTTTGATGTTACTGGTCAAAGGAAAGCGAGCATCTACCCAATTCAAAGTGCCATCCATGACACTAGCTAATTTCGATTTATCTTGGTTTTTATCTTGGGATTTGTCTTGAGATTTATTATTGTTAGTCATGATTAAGCCTTATCTTCGGTATCAACACCAATCAGCAAGGTGTTATCGCTTAAATATTTATGCGGCGGCACTACCAGATTAATTGGTGCTGGGGAGCCTTTGAACACACGGCCCGCCAAGTCAAATTTAGAGCCATGACAAGGACAGAAGAAACCACCCGTCCAGTTTTCGCCCATATCACCACCCCGACTCATCTTCTCGCTTGGCGAACAGCCCAGATGCGTACAAATACCGACAACTACCGCGATACTAGGCTTAATTGAGCGAGTTTCATTTTTGCAGTATTCTGGCTGCTGCGAAGTTACATCACTGGCAGGATCTGATAGATCTTGATTGTGCTTGGACAATTCAGCAGTCATCTCTTCGGTACGGTTAATAATCCATACCGGCTGACCGCGCCACTCTGCCGTCAACATCGTACCCGGCTGGATTTTGCTGATATCTACTTCTACTGGCGCGCCAGCGGCTTTTGCACGCTCACTTGGCGTCATGCTTTTCACAAAAGGTACCGCCACTGCTGCACAGCCCAGGGCACCTACTGCTGAAGTTGCTATTAGAAAATTACGTTTATCTTGATCTACTTGGGAACACCCGCTAGTTTGCGAGCCAGCCTGCTGCTTGTCATTTTGGTTGTCTGACATGTTTTCCTCATGCATGAAAGGATTGACCGAATTCAGCACTAAGTCCTTTTGAGACTGGTGCCATCATATACATTAAAATAGCGCCAGCTAAACGAGCATTACTCAACAGATGGCACAGCTAAAAATTGAGCTATTTTTAATCGGCTGAATTATACATTTTTTTAGAACCCAATTAAAGCTTTATTTAATAAGTGACTGAAATAAAACAACTAAACCGGATTATTAATATCTATAAATTCGTGCTCCAAATTAAACTTGAATGCAAGATGCTCGCCTAATGCTTTAACACCATAGCGTTCAGTGGCATGATGTCCGGCAGCAACGTAAGCCAGCCCCATTTCAAGCGCCTGATGTGTTGTTTGTTCTGATATCTCGCCACTGATAAAAACATCCGCACCAAGCGCAGCTGCGGTTTCAATATAACTCTGCGCAGCACCAGTGCACCAGGCAACTTTTTTTATCAGCTTATCACTATCGCCAATAGACATAGGGCTGCGCTGCAGGCAGCCTTCAATTCTCAATAGAACATCATTCAGCGTTATTGGAGTTTCAAGCTCTGCATAAGCAACCAAGTCTTCGTCACCAGCATAATCAACAGCGTTAAAACCAAGCAGTTTGCCAAGTTGCACGTTATTACCGAACTCTGCATGCGCGTCGAGCGGTAAATGATAAGCCATCAGATTCAAATCATTTTTCATCAGATACGCGATGCGGTTGCGCTTTATTCCTACAATTCTGGCATCTTCATTACGCCAAAAATAGCCATGATGCACCAGTATCAAATCCGCATTCGCTTTGTGAGCCGCTTCTAGCAAGGCCATGCTCGCAGTCACTCCGGATACAATCTTTCGTACATCTTGCCGACCCTCGACTTGCAACCCGTTAGGACAGTAATCTTTGAAACGCTCTACGTGCATGAGTTGTTGGGTATAATGTGTTAACTCATTGAGTTTCACCATGAATTTTGACCTTTAAAATTTGTGCTATTGATTTTTAATTGCAGTGACCCGACATCAAAACTACTAATTTTTTTACATCATAACTTATGAATAATTCGCTGCATAAAAGAATATGGCTCATTTTTGCACAAACGGCGACCGTGTGCATGGCGTTGCTATTTGTATTACGCATTTTTAATCCTGATTTTTTAAATCAAAAGGAACATGCACTAGTCGTTAATCAGAGCGAACAATTACCTGAGGCAGCACCTGCAGGTTCTTACCGACATGCAGCAAAAAAAGCAATGCCTTCAGTGGTGAATATTTTCACCAGCAAAGCACCCATCGTCAATCCACATGAGAAGTTCCTGGACGATCCGGTTTTCCGCCATTTTTTTGGCGACCAGTTCGATGATCTGGAGACACCATCACAACCGGAAAACAGTTTAGGCTCCGGCGTTATTGTCAGCGCTAAAGGTTTGATTCTAACCAACAACCATGTTATTGCCACTGCCGATGCGATTGAAGTGGCATTGTCAGACGGCCGCAAACTCTCTGCCAAAGTTGTAGGCACTGATCCCGATACTGATTTAGCACTCATCAAAGTAGATGCAGACAACTTACCAGCAATCACGTTTGCAAGTTCGGATAAGCTCAATGTCGGTGATGTAGTGTTGGCAATCGGCAATCCGTTCGGTGTTGGACAGACCGTCACGCAGGGCATAGTCAGCGCACTGGGCCGCACGCATCTTGGCATCAATATTTATGAAAACTTCATTCAAACAGACGCCTCGATTAATCCTGGCAATTCCGGTGGCGCACTCATTGATACCGAAGGTAATCTGGTTGGCATTAACAGCGCAATCTATTCTCGTAGTGGCGGCTCTATGGGCATCGGCTTTGCCATTCCGGCGACTTTAGCACGTCAGGTAACAGAGCAGATCGTGGCACAAGGCAACGTCACTCGCGGCTGGATAGGCATCGAGGCGCAGGACATTACACCTGAGCTTGCAGAGTCATTCCGGTTAAAACGAGCACAAGGGGCACTGATTGCCGGGGTTTTGCGTAACAGTCCAGCCGATAAGGCAGGGTTACGTGCCGGTGACATTTTACTGACAATTGAAGGCAAGCCGGTAATTGACAGCGGCACCATGCTTAATCTGATTGCAGCGCTGAAACCGAATCAGCGTGCGACCGTTCAGATTGCGCGTGCCGAGGCTATTATTAATATCTCGATCGTTATTGGCAAGCGCCCTAAACCTTCTGAGGTTGTCAGTGAGTAATTGATTATTGAGTAATCAAGCTATCAAGCCGGCGGCTGGATTGTCGGCTCGGCTTTTTGCTTGGTGAATATAGCCACAATAATACCCAATTCATACAATAGCCACATTGGCACTGCCAACATGAACTGAGAAATGATATCTGGCGGTGTAAATATCGCACCGATCACGAACGCACCTACCACCACATAACCGCGTGCATCCCTGAGTGCAGCGATACCCACCCAGCCAAATCTAACCGCCATGACCACAGCTATCGGCACCTCAAACGCTAGCCCAAATGCAAAAAACAAAGTCATGACAAAGTCGAGATAATTACCGATATCTGTCATGACGGCCACCCCTTCAGGTGCTGTACCGACGATAAATCCGAATACAACCGGAAACACCAGAAAATAGGCAAAAGACATCCCAAGCAGAAATAAAAAGCTGCTGAAAATGATCATCGGGATCATGAATTTCTTTTCATGCGTATAAAGACCTGGCGCAACAAAAGCCCAAATCTGGTAAAGCGTATGCGGCAGCGAGATCAGAAATGCTGCCATCAATGCCACCTTCATCGGCACAAAGAATGGCGTGGTTACACCGGTGGCAATCATTTGCCCGCCCATCGGCAGCTTGGTTAATAAAGGCGCAGCGAGCAAGGTATAAATATCATTAGCAAATGGAAACAGTGCGACAAAAACAACAATCAAACCTATGACGATGCGTAACAGCCGGGTACGCAATTCAATTAAATGTGAAATGAAGTTTTCGGTAGGTGTCACGTGCTAGAGCTGTTCTTTATTTGGATTAGATTCGGCTGGGGGAGTAGACTCAGTCGTCTTATCTGCGACTGTAGCCACATTGTTATCAGCTTGAGCAATTTGCAAGTCCTGCTCAATTGTATTAATACCTGATTGCAGACTTTGTTGCGCAGTAATGCCTGCCGATTTTATTTCTTCCTGAAGTTTCTGCAACTCAGCAAAACGTGACTCACGGTTTACCTCTTCCTTAATCTGCGTCATATATTTCTGCATACGACCGGTCAGGGCACCCAGCGTACGCGCAACTTTAGGTAATTTCTCCGGCCCGATCACAATCAGTGCAACGATTGCGATCACGACCAGTTCAGAAAAGGCAATATCAAACACGATTAGAAACTGAAGCTAAATATATAGATAACAGAAAGTAACCTTTACCTGATATCAAAAATCAAGCTTCAGCTTTTGGTTTAGCTGCCGAAGCTTTTTTCGCAGGTGCTTTAGGTTTATCTGCAGCAGCTTTTTTAGCGGCAGGCTTTGCAGCTGGGGCTCGTTTTTTTGCAGGTGCTTTTGCTGCCGGAACTTCAACGGCTTTTGACTCAATGATCAGTGATTCTTTAGCTGTATTAGCTGGCGCTGTGGCATCAGACGCATTTTTTTCTTCAGTCATTGCATCTTTAAAGCTTTTAACTGCACCGCCAACATCGCCGCCTAGATTACGTAATTTTTTTGTACCGAATATCAGCACCACTACCAACAAAACAATCAACCAATGCCAAATGCTAAATGACCCCATGATGCTCTCCTTAATAATGTCCGCAACTGATACTGCTAAATTCTTGGTAACGACTCACCACCGCCAAACACGTGTACATGCAGATGAAACACTTCCTGCCCGCCTTCGCGTCCGGTATTAATCATGGTACGAAAACCTTTTAAACCCTGCTCTTTAGCCAGCTGTGGAGCAAGCAGCAGTATTTTACCTAACAATGCCTGATGTTGAGCGTTACAGCTTATCAAACTTTCGACATGCAACTTAGGAACAATCAGAAAATGCACCTTGGTAATAGGATGTATGTCATGAAAGGCAATCACATCGTCATCTTCATAAATTTTCTTTGAAGGGATTTCGCCTTTAACAATTTTGCAAAAAATACAATCTGCGCTCATGACTGCCTCACTATTCTTTCGGCCTAGCATTTTTCTCAGCTATGCCTGACAAGCCTTCACGTCTTGCCAGCTCAGCCAGCACATCCGATGGTTTCAAGTCAGCTTTAGCCAGCATGACAAGTGTATGAAACCACAAGTCAGCAGTTTCATAGATGATTTCTTCTTTGTTACCGCCTTTAGCCGCAAGCACCGTCTCAGTTGCCTCTTCACCGATCTTTTTGAGGATACTGTCCATGCCTTTGGCATAAAGCTTGGCAACGTAAGACGATGCAGGATCAGCCGACTTGCGCTGCTCCAGCAACTCGGACAGTCGCTCCAGAACATCATTCATTGAATCACTCATGTTTATAAATCTCTTGTGGATCCTTGATTACCGGCTGATCAACCAGCCAGTTTTCATTCTCCAGCTTTTTAAAAAAACAACTATGACGACCAGTATGACAGGCGATACCGCCAACTTGTTCTATTTTCAGCAGAACCACATCCTCGTCGCAATCAAGGCGAATCTCATGAATCTTCTGCACATGGCCGGATTCTTCACCTTTGCGCCATAATCTATTACGCGAGCGTGACCAGTAAACAGCCTGTTTAGTTTCGCTGCTCAACTGCAGTGCTTCACGATTCATCCAGGCAAACATCACAACATCACCTGTGTCGTGCTCCTGAGCGATCACTGGCACCAAGCCATTTGCATCCCAGTTAACTGCATCCAGCCAATTTGTCTGATTTGCCAACTTACAGCCTCACTTCTATGCCATGTTTAGCCATATATTCCTTGGCTTGTTTCACAGTATATTCACCATAATGGAATATACTAGCGGCAAGCACAGCATCGGCGCCGCCTTCTTTGACGCCATCCACCAGATGCTGCAGGTTACCTACACCGCCAGAGGCGATTAATGGTACTTCAACCGCATCACTGATAGCCTTATTGAGCGGGTTGTTGAAACCGATTTTTGTACCATCTCTATCCATGCTGGTCACAAGCAGCTCGCCTGCGCCTAGACTCACCATATATTCAGCCCACCTCACGGCATCCAGACCGGTAGCTTTGCGGCCGCCATGGGTAAATACTTCCCACTCAAAAGGTTGATTTTCTACTTTTTTGGCATCTATTGCTACAACGATACACTGTGAGCCAAAGCGGTCAGCGGCAGCTTTCACCATTTGCGGATTTAGCACTGCGGTTGTATTAATACTTACCTTATCGGCACCGGCATTCAACAAGCGACGCACATCTTCAACTTCGCGCACACCGCCGCCAACTGTCAGCGGGATAAATACCTGGCTCGCAACTTCTTCAATAATATGCAGAATCAAACCGCGGTTATCAGAGCTTGCCGTAATATCCAGAAAGGTAAGCTCATCAGCACCTTGCTCATCGTAACGCTTGGCAATTTCAACCGGGTCACCTGCGTCTCGCAACTCAAGAAAATTAACACCTTTTACGACACGGCCATTGGTTACATCAAGGCAAGGAATAATGCGTTTTGCCAAACCCATTTAGATACACTCCATTAACTTAACTCATCCGCAAGCTTCTGTGCCGCAGCAAAGTCGAGCGTACCTTCGTAGATTGCACGGCCGGTAATAGTACCGATGATACCCTCACTGGCAACTGCACATAACTTTCTAACATCATCCAGGTTAGTTACACCACCTGATGCAATCACAGGAATCGTCAACGCCTGCGCTAGCGCAACTGTAGCTTCAATATTGACACCGTTTAGCATGCCGTCACGGCCAATATCGGTGTAAACAATCGCATTCACACCGTAATCTTCAAACTTCTTCGCAAGATCAATCACATCATGTCCAGTCAGCTTTGACCAGCCATCAATGGCGACTTTGCCATCCTTGGCATCCAGGCCCACCATAATCTGGCCGGGAAAAGCATAACAAGCTTCGTGCAGGAACCCAGGGGTTTTTACTGCCGCCGTACCGATAATCACATAATCAATGCCATTATCCAGATAACGTTCTATGGTTTCCAAATCACGGATACCGCCGCCGAGTTGAATCGGGATATCGCCGCCTACCGCGCTTACGATAGATTTGATAGCGCCCTCATTAACCGGCTTGCCGGCAAAGGCACCGTTCAGATCAACCAGATGCAGTCGTTTACCGCCCTGATCTACCCAATGGCGTGCCATTGCACCCGGATCTTCGGAGAATACTGTCGATTCCTCCATTAAGCCTTGTTTTAGCCTGACACAGTGGCCGTCTTTGAGATCAATTGCTGGAATAATTAACATAATGAAAATTTAATGTAATAAACAAAAAAATAGTGATTAATAAAATGGTTGTATCAATAAATTAAGCTAGCGCCCAGAACTAAACCCTAGCTCGGCGACCAGTTTACGAAATTACTTAACAATTGCAAGCCTGCATCCGCACTCTTTTCAGGGTGAAACTGCACTGCAAACAAATTGTTCTTTGCAACTGCACAGGTGAATTTATTAGGGTAAGTGCTATAGCCGGCGATAATAGCCGCATCGTCGGGCTGCACATAATAACTATGAACATAATAGAATCTGGCACCATCTTCAATGCCTTGCCATAAAGCGTGCGGCTTAGCGCCAGCCTGATATACCTGATTCCACCCCATGTGCGGCACTTTCAGCTTGGCGCCCTCACTATCGAACATATCTTCCGCAGCAAAACGTTTAACGTTGCCTTTAAACACTCCCAATCCCGCAGCATTGCCTTCTTCAGAATGCTCGAACAGCATTTGCAGGCCAATACATATTCCTAAAAAAGGCTTATTCAATGCGGCAGCTATTACAGCTTCACGCAAGCCTCTTGCATCCAGCTCACGGATGCAATCCGGCATTGCTCCCTGCCCAGGAAAGACGACACGTTCGGCTTGTGCAATATCACCAGGATTGCTGGTCACTAATACGTTTTTTGTTGGTGCAACATGCTCAAGTGCCTTTGATACTGAGCGCAAGTTGCCCATACCATAATCTACTACTGCGATATCAATTTTGCTCATGTTATTCTTTGGTATTGCTATGACTTGTATTAACCAATGCTTAAATCACCGCCAGACGGCGAAAAGCCTTACAAACTACCTTTGGTGGATGGCATGATGCCTGCCATACGTGTATCCAGCTCTACAGCCACACGTAGCGCGCGGCCAAACGCCTTGAAAATCGTCTCTGCCTGATGGTGGGCATTATGCCCTTTCAGGTTGTCAATATGCAGAGTGACATTGGCATGGTTTACAAATCCCTGAAAAAACTCATGTATAAGATCGACATCAAACGCACCGATCGCTGCACGCGTAAATGTGCAACCGAATTCCAGACCTGGGCGGCCTGAGATATCGAGAACCACACGTGACAATGCTTCATCCAGCGGCACATAGGCGTGACCATAACGGCGGATGCCTTTTTTATCACCGACAGCCTGAGCAAATGCCTGACCTAGAGTAATACCAATATCTTCAACCGTATGATGCGCATCAATATGCAAATCGCCAACGGCGCTTACTTCAATATCCATCATGCCGTGGCGGGCAATCTGATCAAGCATATGATCCAGAAAACCAAGACCTGTGTTGAATGAAGAAATGCCGGTACCGTCCAGATTAATACTGACGGCAATCTGGGTTTCCAATGTGTTTCTATTAACTTTAGCTGTACGCATACAATGTATATTAAATGTGATGTAACAGCATTTTAACCCATTAAAAGGGTATCACGCATAATTACATGACTAAATCCAAATAAGGGCACTTCTATAAATACATTTATTTGGCGCATTACTGCGTTGCGCGGTACTCGGAACCTCTCTGTATACCGCATACTATCTCGGCTCCTGCGCTCCGTGCGCCTTGTACTGCATCCCAAACTCTGCATTTATAGGAATACCCTAAGACATAAAAAAACCCCAGTTTTAAGGCTGGGGTTTTTTATTCAATCGTTTAAAAAATTAGCTGAATAATTTTTTGATAAAACCGAACAAACCACCTGTTGAACCGCCATGAGCGATTGCAGTGATCTCTGCAGCAGCAGCAGCTGGATCAGCAGCGCCGTAGATAGCAGCACCAGCAACAATGATAGTTGCACCAGCGTCACGTACTTGAGCCGCTGTAGCAGCTTTAACGCCACCAGCAACAGAAATATCAACACCCAGGTTCAAGCCAGCAACCAAAGCCAAGTCAGCAAATGGTGTTTGACCAGCAGCTTGTTGATCCAAACCAGTGTGAACGCCAATGATGTGCGCGCCTAATTTTGCAACTTCTTGTGTACGTGCTTTTTTGTCAGCAACATTGATCAGGTCAACCTGTGCTTTTTTGCCGTATTTGTTAGCAACGTCGATCACGCCTTTGATTGTACCGATATCTGAAGTACCCAATACAGTAACGATGTCTGCACCAGCTTTGAAGAATGGCTCAGCTTCGTAGTAACCAGCATCCATTGTTTTCAAGTCAACCAGGATTTTGTTGTTTGGGAATTTTGCACGCAATGTTTGCAGCAATTTGATACCATTATGCTTAATGCATGGAGTACCAATTTCTAAAATATCTACATGTGGAGCAACTTTAGTTGCTAAAGCAACTGTTGCGTCGAAATCAAGTGAATCTAATGCCATTTGGGTTTGTGCCACGATACATCCTCCAACGAATAGTGAATCAACTAAGATTCACTGTAGGTTTAAAATACGAAATTGAAATTAATTATTATATTGTGCACAAAAACGCACATTTCGCTATGATAACCGTAGTTATGCAGAAAGTTCAAACTTTTACTGTTTATTTTTAACAGTTTTTTTACAATTTAAGCACTAATTAAACCCCAAGCCGCACCTATAATAGGGTTCGTCTACGAGCACAACTTCTTATAAAATCTCCGATAAAGCATTAATCAGCAATTTAGACTGCTCATCAGTGCCTATCGTAATGCGCAAATAAGGCGAAACGCGTTCTGGTGACTTAAAGTGACGCACGATAATACTGCGTTCGCGCAATTTAGTTGTCAACTCTGCGCCTGCACACGCCGGATGTTTGGCAAATATAAAATTCGCGCCAGATGGCAATACTTCAAATCCCAGTTTAACCAAGTCATTCACCAAAGCATCGCGTGTTCCAATGACCTGCTTGCACGTTTTCTCAAAATATTCAGTATCTTGTATCGCTGCAATTGCACCGGCGGAAGCAAATCTATCGATCGGATAAGAGTTAAAACTATCTTTGACACGAATTAGTGCTTCGATCAAATCTGGAGAACCCATGGCATAACCTACACGCAGACCTGCGAGTGAGCGCGCCTTGGACAAAGTATGCGTAACCAATAAGTTAGGATATTGGTTAATTAAACCAACTGCAGATTCAGTCCCAAAATCCACATAGGCTTCATCGACTACTACTACCGATTCCGGGTTGCTTTGTAATAATTGTTCGATCTTAGCCAATGCTAGCGGAATACCAGTCGGCGCATTAGGATTAGGGAAAATAATGCCGCCATTTGGACGGTTATAGTCGTTGATATTAATCGAAAAATCTTCTGTGAGCGGCACAGTTTGATAATCTATGCCATATAGGCCGCAATACACAGGATAGAAACTGTAAGTGATGTCCGGGAATAGCAATGGTTTGCTATGCTTTAACAAAGCCTGAAACACATGCGCCAGAACCTCATCGGAACCATTACCAACAAATACCTGACTGGGATTTAAATGATAAGCATGAGCAATCGCCGCTTTCAAGGCATCCGAATTGGGGTCGGGATAGAGGCGCAAGGTCTCTGCCGCCTCGGCTTTCAACGCTTCAATCACCTTAGGGCTTGGGCCATAAGGATTTTCATTCGTGTTCAGCTTTACCAAGTTGTTTAACTTTGGCTGCTCGCCCGGCACATAAGGTGTTAGCTTATGTACGATATCACTCCAGAATTTACTCATACTCAGATCTCAGAATTTTTCTTAAAACAACATCCTCGAACGCGATATTAAAAGGAGCACAAGGCGGCAAGAATGAAGCTTTGAAGACAGTACAACAAGTACGGCGAAAAGCTGAAGACGATGCCAACACAGTGATCGTTTTAATTGCGCGTTTTGAGGCGATACTCTGCGGAACGTGCGTGCGCCTGCAATCCCTCACCATAAGCTAAGGTTGCGGCAACTTTACCTAACACTTGCGCGCCGTCGGCAGACACCATAATCAGGCTGGAGCGTTTCTGGAAGTCATACACACCAAGTGGTGATGAGAATCTTGCGGTACGCGATGTTGGCAATACGTGATTCGGACCGGCACAATAATCACCTAATGCTTCACAGGTATCTCTACCCATAAAAATGGCACCAGCATGCTTGATCTTTGTACTGAACGCTAGCGGCTCTTCAATTGACAACTCCAGATGCTCTGGCGCAATGTAATTGCTGATTTCAGCAGCTTCATCCAGATCACGCACCTGTATCAATGCACCCCGGTTAGTCAACGAGGTCGTGATAATGTCTTTACGCGGCATTTCTGCCACCAACTTTTCGATACTGGCAGACACTTTATCCAGGAATGCTGCATCAGGACTTAACAATATAGACTGGGCTAATTCATCATGCTCTGCCTGTGAGAACAAGTCCATCGCAATCCAGTCAGGATCAGTCTTGCCATCACAGATCACCAGAATCTCTGACGGGCCAGCCACCATGTCGATACCGACCACACCGAATACACGGCGTTTTGCAGCAGCCACATAAGCATTGCCCGGGCCTACAATTTTATCTACCTGCGGTACGGTTTCTGTACCATAGGCCAAGGCACCCACTGCCTGCGCGCCGCCAATACAGAACACGCGATCTACGCCGCACACAGCAGCTGCCGCGAGCACTAACTGGTTTTTCTCACCGTTAGGTGTAGGCACTACCATGATCAACTCACGCACACCAGCAACTTTAGCAGGAATCGCATTCATCAGCACAGATGAAGGGTAAGCCGCTTTACCGCCTGGAACATACAGCCCTACGCGATCAAGCGAAGTGACTTGCTGACCTAGCAAAGTTCCATCCGCTTCGGTATAACTCCATGAACTCATAAGCTGTTTTTCATGGTAACTACGTACACGATCAGCAGCAGTCTGCAGCGCCGCACGCTGATCGGCAGGTAAGCCGTTCAACGCAGCCGTGAGGTCTGCCTGGCTGATTTCAAGTTCTGTTAGGCTAGTCGCAGCAGTCTTATCGAAGCGATTGGTATATTCCAGCACTGCAGCATCACCGCGGCTTTTTACATCCTTGAGAATATTTGCCACTACCACATCAATACTGTCATCCTGCGCGGTTTCAAACGCGAGCAGATCTTTTAAGTTGCCTTCAAAATCACTATCAGTAGTTGAGAAACGTCTAATTTTCATACGATTGAACCTATAGTAAGCTAAATTTAATTTCTGGCAGCAATGACTGTTTTGAATGCTTCCATGATCGGCTGCAGTTTCGCCCGGTTCAGTTTGAGCGAGGCCTGATTCACTACCAGACGAGAGCTGATATCGCCAACTTCCTCTACTGCTTTGAGGTTATTTGCACGCAAAGTTCCGCCAGTACTCACTAAATCCACAATCACATCTGCCAGGCCGACCAGCGGACCAAGCTCCATTGAGCCATAAAGTTTAATCAGATCGACATGCATGCCCTTGGCTGCAAAATGCTCGCGTGCGGTTTTCACATATTTGGTAACCACTTTTAAGCGTGCACCGCTGCGTATTGAGCCAAAGTAATCAAAATCTTCACGCACCGCCACCATCATCTTGCACTTGGCAATCTGCAAATCAATTGGTTGATACAACCCTTCGCCGCCATGCTCATCCAGCACATCCTTGCCGGCGATACCTAAATCAGCTGCCCCGTATTGCACATAGGTCGGCACATCGGTTGCACGTACAATAATCAGTCGCACATCTTCACGATTGGTGCCAATAATAAGCTTGCGTGATGACTCAGGATCTTCAGCCGCATGAATGCCCGCTGCTGCCAGCAAAGGTACGGTTTCTTCGAAAATACGGCCTTTAGATAGTGCTATCGTAATCATTTTATGTCTGTTTCTCTTTAAGCGACCCGCTTAACATTTGCGCCAAGGGCGTTTAATTTTTCTTCCAGGTTTTCGTAACCGCGGTCCAGGTGATAAATACGTTCAATTACGGTATCACCACGCGCAACCAGACCTGCTAGCACCAAGCTTGCGGAAGCTCGTAAATCCGTCGCCATCACGGTTGCACCATCAAGAAAAGGTACGCCTTTTACCAAGGCGGTATTGCCATCAATACTGATGTCAGCGCCCATACGCTGCATTTCCTGCACATGCATGAAACGGTTTTCGAAGATAGTCTCGGTCACTTTTGCCACCCCTTCCGCCATGGCATTAAGCGCCATAAATTGGGCTTGCATGTCGGTCGGGAAAGCTGGGTGCGGTGCCGTGCGGATATTCACCGCTTTCAATTTACCATCACTTTTTACAGTGATCGTATCGGCATCCGAAGTAACGGTAGCACCTGCTTCGCGTAGCTTTTCAATTACGGCATCGAGCAAATCAGCACGCGCATTAAGCAACTTGACCTCACCGCCGGTCATTGCGGCTGCCACCATATAAGTGCCTGCTTCAATACGATCGCACACCACATTATGAGTAGTACCGTTAAGTTTATCTACGCCTACAATTGTAATCACGTCGGTACCTGCACCTGTGATTTTGGCACCCATTTTAACCAGCATCTCGGCCAGATCTATGACTTCAGGCTCTTTCGCTGCATTCTCAAGTACTGTTGTACCTTCAGCTAAAGCTGCAGCCATCATCAGGTTTTCAGTACCGGTTACAGTCACCAGATCCATGTAGTAACGCGCGCCTTGCAAACGGCGATTAGGCAAATGCAGAGTGCTTGCCTGAATATAGCCGTGCGTGATATGTATCGCAGCGCCCATTGCCTGCAGGCCTTTGATGTGCAAATCAACTGGGCGCGAACCAATTGCGCAGCCACCCGGCAATGATACGCGGGCAGTACCGAAACGCGCCAAGAGCGGACCCAATACTAAAATGGAAGCACGCATGGTTTTAACCATTTCGTAAGTAGCTTCGAATGAAGCAACTTCGCTGGCATCCAGCGTTACTTTATCTGCGTTGCGGGAGATTTTAACCCCCATGGTATCGAGCAGTTTGATGGTTGTGTCGATATCCACTAACGCTGCAACACCGCTCAGATGCAATGGCGTTTCCGCCAGCAAAGAAGCACACAAAATAGGCAACGCAGCATTCTTTGCGCCGGAAATGGTGACTTCACCATGCAGACGGTTACCGCCCGTGATCAGTAATTTATCCAATTATTTAGCCGCATTCAATAAAGTTTGCAGCTCACCGCTTTCGTACATAGCTCGCATAATATCTGAGCCGCCTACGAACTCACCATTAACGTAGAGCTGAGGAATGGTCGGCCAATTTGCGTAAGTCTTGATGCCTTCACGAATATTCTGATCTGCGAGTACGTCAACTGCCAGATAATCCACATTACAGGCTTTGAGGATCTGTGTTGCCAGATTCGAAAAGCCGCATTGTGGAAATTTTGGCGTTCCCTTCATGTATAACACTACCGAGTTGCTTGTTACCTGCTCTTTAATCACTGCTTGTGTGTCCATTTGCTTTCCTATTTCATGATGCCTTTTACAGCGGTTGTAAAAAATAACGCTGTAGTTAATTTTTATTGTTCAGCTTCTGCCATGCCTCTGGCGTTAACGTACGCATTGATAATGCGTGTATTTCCGCTTTCATTCTATCGCCTAATGCTGCATACACTTTCTGATGTTGCTGCACCATTGATTTACCTTGAAACTCAGGGCTGACGATAACCGCTTCAAAATGCGTACCGTCATCACCAAGTACTTTGATGTAGTCACAGGCTAAATTCTGTGTGATATATGTTTCTAATTGCTGCGCACTTAACACTGATAATTACCTTTTAAATTCCAAATGAAACCAAGACCATAAAATTATTGCCATTAAACTAAGATCTTAGTTTATAACCGGATTTTAGCATTTTTAGGGTGATCAGTGCTAACACTAAGAATGCACCACCTACAACAATCAGACTAAACATTGGAGAAACATCACCTTTACCGAAGAAACCGTATCTGAAACCATCAATCATGTAAAAAAACGGGTTCAATAATGACACTTTTTGCCAGAATGGCGGTAACGAGTGAATAGAATAAAACACACCAGATAAAAAGGTAAGCGGCATGATAATGAAGTTCTGAAATGCTGCCATCTGATCAAAGCGATCTGCCCAGATTCCGGCAATAATGCCGAATGTGCCAAGCAATGCACTCCCCAGCAAGGCAAATGCAGCAATCCACCAGAAATTTGCCACGCTCAAATCAACAAACCACATAGCCACCAGATAAATACAAAACCCGACCACGAGCCCACGGATAATGGAGGCAATTAAAAATGCCAGAAAAAACTGCACATGCGTAAGCGGGGTTAACAATATGAATACGATATTGCCCATCACTTTGGATTGGATAAGGCTTGATGAACTGTTTGCAAAAGCATTCTGCAATACAGACATCATAATCAGCCCCGGTATCAGAAATGCTGTATAAGGCACGCCGTCATACACCTGCACATGACTTTCGAGCACATGCGAAAAAATCAGCAGATATAACAGCGCGGTAATCACCGGCGCAGCAACTGTTTGAAATGCCACACGCCAGAATCTTAACAACTCTTTTTTCAGCAGCGTCCATGGGCCTCTTAACCCTGCGGGTAGCATTGATGTTGAATTTGGATTTACAGGATTGATCAAGACACACTCCTTACACCATTTTGAGCGTTACCAACCAGAGATAAAAACACGTCTTCCAGATCAGCCTCATTCAGCTGCATATCAAGCACTTTAATATCAGCAGTGCGCAACGCAGACAATACAAACTCGATTTGCGCCATATCATCTAAAGCAAAGGTATAGATGCCATTTTCAACATGCCGAACCAACTGCTCAACACTTGACGGTAAGACCACGCTACCCAATGTTAAACGTAAATGTTTACCTGAAAATTTATTCAGCAGATTAGCAGTACTATCCAAAGCCACTACCTTACCTTGCTTCATCATCGCCACGCGGTTACACAAAGCTTCAGCCTCTTCGAGATAGTGCGTAGTCAGAATAATCGTGTGGCTTTCACGATTCAGTTTTTTAATAAACTCCCACAGCATCTGCCTTAATTCGACATCCACGCCTGCAGTAGGCTCATCCAGCACCACAACCGGGGGCTTGTGTGCCAACGCCTGTGCGATCAGCGCCCTGCGCTTCATGCCACCTGAAAGCTTGCGCATATTGGTGTTGGCTTTATCAGTGAGGCCCAGGCCTTCAAGTATTTCATCCACCCAGACATCATTTTCACGGCCACGGCCAAAATAGCCAGCCTGAAATCGCAACATTTCACGCACATTAAAGAACGGGTCAAATACCAGCTCCTGCGGCACCACACCCAGCAACTGACGTGCCTGCTGATACTGGCTTTGTACATCAAAACCCATAACGGATATATTGCCGGCACTTGGCGAAATTAAACCTGCAAGAATATTAATTAACGTAGACTTACCTGCGCCATTAGGTCCAAGCAGTGCGAAAAATTCACCTTGCTCTATCGTCAGGTCTATACCTCTCAGCGCATGTAAAGCACCAAAATGTTTATGGATTCCACTGATCTTGATTGCCGGTAAACTCAAAATTTTGCTTTCATGTGTTGATTAGAAAAGTTTAATGAAGTTAGTGTGAATGGCTGGCTTAAAATTCAATAATTAGTAAAAAGAGGCTCTGTAGAGATGCAGAATGCACACTCCGAATTGCCGCCCGCCACCCTACGCTCGCGGCTATAGGCTAAATAGCTTGCAATGACGTCATCATAAGAACCAATACCTTGACGATCCAGTTTGCAGATTTTGTCATTAATTAATTTTACCGAATTAATAGTACTCAAAGAACTCAAACTGCTACAAAAACAATAGGCCAATAAAAATTGGCCTTATTAAAAATCAAATCGATTTGCTAACTGACTTTTTTAGTCTGCACTGAGTGGAATAAAATCGGTAACGCCATACAGTGCAGCCAGACTGATCAAACTTTCAGGAAGCTTCTTGAATTCTACCTTCTTATTCACAGCCAAAGCGCGCCTTTGCCATTCAATTAACAAACTTAGTGCCGCGGTATCAACATCATTCACAGCAGAAAAATCTATCTGTAAATCATCAGTTATTTCCAAGGCATTACTTTCGCTAAGAACAGCATTGGCGTTATCTACAAGGATATCACCAGAAACATACCACTGATTATCTTGTAATGTAATACTCATTACACCCCTGCCGCTTTATTTTTTTCTGCAAGTTTTTTGTTCAGGCTATCTAATCCGTTTGTACGGATTTCATTACTGAATTGGCTACGATAGTTGGTAACCAGACTTACACTTTCAATTACGATATCGTAAACTTTCCAGCCACTGTCACCTTTAACCAGGCTGTAATCCACAGCAATTGGCTGGCCACCCGGCTGCAATATCTGAGTTTTAACACTCACATTTTTTGCACCAGGCTCAGCACGCATCGGCTTATACTCAATGACCTGATTCTTATATTTACTAAGCGCAGTTGCATAAGTACGCAACAACAGGCTACGGAACTCTTTTTGGAAAGCAGCTTGCTGTTCCGGGCTGGCTGATTTCCAGTTTTTACCTAGCACCATACGACATACACGGTCAAAATCAAAGTTAGGTAGAATCTTCTCTTCCGCTAACGCAAATATCTTCTGCTGATTGCCGGCCTGAATATCTTTATCGCTTTTGATGGTAGACATCACATCTTCAGCGGTTCGTTTAACAAGCTCATCCGCAGAGATTTCTGCCACAGCAGCGCCGGAGCTAAACACCAAGCCTGCTGATAAAACCAAACTGGTTAAAAAACCTAAAAATGTTTTCATTGGTACCCTCTAAATTGCTCAATATTGAATAGGTAAAACAGTAACTGGCAGTATTATAATCCCAATACACCAGCATCCGTATTAGAACGGCGCATCACCCAATTCAGTTGACTTAGCGTCGCCAGAATCTTTCTCAGAAGCTGGTGCATCTGTTTTGGGATCAGTTTCTGATGCCTTGCTATACAAAAACTGACTGATCATTTTTTCTAATACAACGGCATCTTGTGTCTGTGTGATTTTATCACCATTTTTTAAAACGTCATCTTCGCCACCGGCCTCAAGACCGAGATACTGCTCTCCAAGCAAGCCAGCAGTATAGATATTAGCGAACGTATCTTTTGGAAACTCAAAGCGTTTATCAATTTTAATGGTTACCACTGCTTCATACGATTTGGAATCAAAATTGATATCAGTAACCCTGCCTACCACTACGCCCGCACTTTTTACCGGTGCGTTTGGTTTTAAGCCACCAATATTTTCGAAAGCAGCAGAAACACTGTAAGTATCCCCCAACTTGTTTGATGTGAGATTACCCACTTTCATGGCAAGACCCAGCAAAGCCGCTACACCTAATGCCACAAAAACGCCAACCCATAAATCTATTGTAGTTCTATCCACTTAACATCCCCTCATTTGTTCTCTCATACACCTTCTTAGTAATTAAAACTAAACGGTAATCATGAAAGACGTTAAAACAAAATCCAAAGCAAGTACGGTTAATGACGAAATCACCACTGTTCGTGTAGTGGCGTGACTCACGCCCTCTGCTGTAGGTGGCGCATCAAAACCTTCAAACAAAGCAATCATGGTACATGCCACACCAAACACAACACTTTTGATGACGCCGTTAATAATATCTTCGCGCACATCTACGCTTGCCTGCATTTGCGACCAGAAAGCCCCGTGATCCACGCCAATTAAAGGCACAGCTACCAGATAGCCGCCTAAAACACCGACCATTGAAAATAGTGCCGCCAAGATAGGCATGGAAATCACACCTGCCCAGAAACGCGGCGCAACCACACGCGCAATAGGATTCACCGCCATCATTTCCATCGCAGACAACTGCTCGGTTGTTTTCATCAAACCAATTTCAGCAGTGATCGCAGTACCGGCACGGCCCGCGAATAATAGTGCGGTGACCACTGGGCCCAACTCACGCACCAACGAAAGCGCGACCAGCACACCAATCGCTTCTGATGAACCATATTTCTGTAAAGTGTTATAACCTTGCAAGCCCAATACCATGCCAACAAAAAATGCCGACACAATAATAATCAGCAATGACATCACACCGGTAAAATAGATCTCACGCAGCGTAAGATGAAACCTTCTAAAACTTTCACCGGAATAAATAATGGTGAGGAAAAATAACCTTGCACCTGCACCCAGACGCCATATACGCTCTATCATGCGTCGACCAATACCGCGCAGCAGATTGGCGAGGCCAATTAATAAAGTTGATTTCATATTTACGCTTGTAATTAAATTAAATTCTTATTTGGCAGATTGTCTTAATAACTCTGCCTGATAATTTCCTGCCGGGTAGTGGAAAGGTACCGGACCATCTTTTTCACCATGCACAAACTGATGCACAAACGGCAATGTAGAAAGCATCAAGTCATGCGGCGTACCCTCAGCAGCCACTTCACCATCCGCGACAAAATACACATAATCTGCGATTAAGAATGTTTCTTTAACATCATGAGAAACGATAATGGAAGTTGCGCCTAATGCATCAGTCAGACTGCGAATCAGATCACAAATCACACCCATTGAAATCGGGTCCAGCCCGGCAAAAGGCTCATCATACATAATAATGTTGGGATCCAGCGCCACCGCACGCGCCAACGCTACGCGCCTGGCCATACCACCTGAAAGCTCAGTGGGCATCAACTGATACGCACCGCGCAAACCGACAGCGTTCAATTTCATCAGCACCAAATCTCTGATCATCGATTCCGGCAGATCAGTCAGCTCGCGCATCGGGAAAGCCACATTATCGAATACACTTAAATCGGTGAACAAGGCACCATGCTGGAACAGCATGCCCATTTTACGGCGCAGCTTATAGATACCGTTGCGGTCTTGTTCATGCACTACTGCACCATCTACACGTACCTGACCATGTGTCGGCTTGATCTGGCCGCCGATTAAACGTAATAGTGTTGTTTTACCGCTGCCACTGCCGCCCATAATGGCCACCACTTTGCCGCGTGGAAATACCATATTGATATTTTTATGCAGCAAACGACGTTTGTAACCAAACGAAAGGTTATCTATTTCTACGATATTGGATGTCATGGATGATCGGTAAGTGATTAAATTTCTTGCTTTTATTCAAGCCTGCTATTTTAGAACAATTTAGCGGCTATGCAAGCTTTTAAATGCTGGCGCTACGGGTACATATGGTAAAAAAGCCCACCTGAGTGGGCTTTTTTATATTAAAAACTCTAGAACGACATACAGACATTATATAAAGCACCATCTTGAACAGCAGCAGCAGCTGTGCCGCTTGCTGCTGCAGCACCAACGGTAAGCGCACGAACGCTACCTGTATTAGTCTCACCATCATCCATCGTTACATCTACCTGTTTAGCAAGTCTACCCAAAATATTACCTGAACAGACTACAAAAGAACCAGTCATTCCAGTAATCGTAGCAAACCCGTTCAAACTCTGAATCCCAATGACTCCACCATCTGCATTCCTTGGGATATAAGCTGGTGAATTAGTCGCTGTTGATCCAGGAGCCAAACCAGCTAACCGAACATGCTGCCAGAACAAGTAGGATTCATCAGTTGTCGTAACCGAGCTCCAACCACCATCGATTCTAAAATCACCAACCACACCTGGGGTTGTGGCCTGAGTGCCGCCTGTAATATGATTTGCCACAAGCGCATCGTCACCCGGCAATGCTTTAAACTTAGCTTGGTAACCATACAAATATATCTGCGTATTCTGGAAGTCAGCCACTATATTCTTAACCTTGGCTATACCAATCAGCTCCTGCCCTTTTAACACCCCGCCCAGCAGCAAACCAATAATCACCAGCACGATTGCCAATTCAATTAATGTGAAGCCTGTCTGTGTCTTTTTCATGCAAATCCCCGAATTGAGTAACTTAATAGAGCAGGCTCGTTATCAGGCAATGAGCTTGCGTCATGTTATTATTGTCTAGCAATTCACATACCAACTTTAATATTTGTTGAAATTGCCCAGATTATGCAAGCATTCTATAAGAAATAATTAAACATTGCATAATTTTATTATTAAAAAATAAACAGGCATATGCGAAAGCCAACAGCAGTCAGCTATATTACTTGCTGCTAATAAAAATTAATAGCATCTAAACCCCATGCTTTACCCATGAGTTAATATTTATGCAGCTATTGTACAAACTTTATCGATCTGTGCTGGATGACGCCGACCGCCTGATGGCGTTAACGATTTTATCCCTGCATGCGCTGCTGGTTTGGGGTGATACCAGTGTATTTTTTAATGCACTGCTTTTATGCCATTACGGTGTTTTCTTGCTATGGCAGCCCATACTGCGTCAGAACAACATTCTGTCGTGGCAACAAGCGCTGGTTATTCTCGTATTCGCGGCTTGCGCAACTGTGCTGTTTAAAAACTTATGGTTTATAGCATTCTGGGTTGCAGGTTTATTTTCACTGATTGGCGGACGTGCTTTATCCAACAGTGCAAAGCACGGGCGTTTGCCTAAAATATTAGCAGCAACTTATTTACTCACTATCCTGCTGATTTGGGTAGTACCGAAACTGATTGATGCTAGCGATGATTTGGCAGCAGCGAAATTTTTCCTGAACTATCTGTTACCGATACTGCCACTCGCTATTTTGTTTTTATCCGCCGCAAACAATCCAGATACGCAATCTCGTAACATTGACTTCTTCTACACGTTGTTAATTTTTTTATTGACGATCATCGTAATATTAGGCAGCTTTGCGATTGGCGTTATCTGGCACATTCACTACCTGCAGTTACTTATTTTTGTAGTGTTCGGATTAGCTGCAACCCTGGTTGCCATAAGCTGGCTATGGAACCCGAGCAAAACCTTCTCAGGCCTTGAGCTCCTGATGTCACGCTATTTACTGAGCGTTGGTTTGCCATTTGAACAATGGATAAGGAATATTGCCAACCATGCAGAGAAAGAATCATCATCAGATGATTTTCTGATAGCAGCCATGCATGAACTAGCGACCCTTAACTGGGTAAGCGGGTTGATTTGGCATCATGACAACCTGAAACAGAAAATTGGTAAAACCAGCGAATATGTATCCACCTACAATTTTCAACAATTACAGCTTACCATGTACTCGCGCTGGCAATTTACCCCCGCCATGTACCTGCATGTTCAGTTATTGTCACAAATTATTGAAGAGTTTTACGAGGCCAAATGCCGTGAAGAAACCATCAGTAAGAACATGTACATGCAAACGCTTTATGAAACAGGCTCACGCTTGACGCATGACATTAAGAACATATTGCAATCACTTGGCACACTATCTACCGCGGTTGAGCAGAATCAAGATGCGGACAATGATGCCAAATTGATCGAACTTATCAAAACGCAGCTGCCAAGACTAAGCCGGCGTTTAGCTAATACGCTGACCAAGCTGGAGATGCCAAGCGTTGAAAAAAAGAATCAGGAAAAAGTCAGCCTTTGGTGGACAAATTTCAAACAGATTAGCGCACATTATCAGATTGAATTTGAAGCACCTGCAACATTACCCAAAAGCGATATTGACCCTGACGTGCTTGACAGCGTTGTAGATAATTTATTGCAAAACGCGCTGATAAAAGCCAAACGCGAGCCAGATATCAGGATCAATGTAAGCTTAATGCCATCCAGTCACTTCTGCCTCGAAGTTACCGATAGCGGTTCAGCGATTCCATCCGACATAGCAAACAAGCTATTTAAATCCAATATCAGTTCAAGTAATGGCTTGGGGGTGGGTTTATACCACGCAGCCCAACAGGCAAAGCTTGCGGGATATGAACTGAGCTTAATGGACAATGAGGACGGGGAAGTGCGATTCAGGCTGGAAATGATCAGTGAATGAATCTTAAAACCTACCTAATTGCTTCAGCATAAATAATATTGGATTGCAAGCAAGCCATCCTACACTCAAGGCCATATACTCACAGTGACAACCTACCGTCATTGCGAGCGAAGCGCGGCAATCCATAGGCGACTGATTCAATTCCAAATATCGTGATTTAAGCTCAAAAACTGGATTGCCGCGTCGATTCTCTCCTCGCAATGACGTATCAAGCACTAACGACCACTTACCGTCATCGCGAACCATTACAAAAGGTCTCATCACAGACAAATCCCAGCAACTCAATAGAAGGTTTCTGAATCTATAAATAATTAAGGGCGAAATTTATCGCCCTTAATTATCTGAATATTAAGCTTTTATATCAGTTTTATTTTTACAGTGTGCCGTAAGAATGCAGACCACTCAAAAACATATTTACGCCCAAGAAGGCAAAGGTTGTAATCAGCAGGCCGATCAGTGACCACCATGCCAGCAATGGCCCACGCAGGCCTTTAACCATGCGTAAATGTAACCACGCAGCATAATTCAGCCAAACAATCAGCGCCCAGGTTTCTTTCGGGTCCCAGCTCCAGTAGCCGCCCCATGCTTCAGCTGCCCACATTGCACCTAAAATTGTGGCGATGGTAAAGAACGCAAAGCCGACAGCGATAGATTTATACATCAAATCATCCAGAACATCGAGGCTAGGCAGGCGTGATGCCAATATGCCTTTATCAGCGAGCAGATATGCTGCTGCGACCATTGCCGCTAATGAGAAAGCACCATAGCCGACAAAGTTGGCTGGTACGTGTATTTTCATCCAGTAACTCTGCAAGGCCGGCACTAACGGCTGAATGTTATGTGCCTGACGATCGAAGGTATACCAGAGAATAAAGCCTACAGCAGCGTTAATCACTAACAACACAAAGCCACCCAACTGCTTGGTGTTGAGTTTTTGCTCGTAGTGTAGATAAAGTAGCGCTGTAATCAGGCAAAACAGGATGAACACTTCATACAGATTACTGATTGGAATATGGCCGACATCAGGTGCGATCAGATAAGATTCGTACCAGCGCACCATTAAGCCGACAAAGCCGAATAGCACAGCAGACCAGGTTAAAGCAGATGCGACCTTACCTGCAAAGTCACTGCGCTTATACATTGCAAACCAATAAGTCACCATTGCCAATACAAACAGCACGTTCATCCACATGATCGCAGACTGGCTGGAAATGAGGAACTTAAGCAGAAACACCTGCGTCGCTTTTGCCTGCTCACCGTCGTATAAACTGATAGAAAACACGCTAATGATTCCGACAGCCAGCACTAGCTTACCAAGTCCCTTCCACTTCCAGCCTAAATAACTTGCCAAGGCTGCCGCACCGAACAGGAAAGACACTTCATAAATATCCATATACTGAGAATATTTAACATAGGCAAATATAGAACCCGCAAATACAATAAGTGCATACAGCCAATCTTGCCAGCGCAGACTTTGCAGCAAGGTTTTTTGTTGATATTCGAGTGAGTTATTCATAGTTATTCCTTAACTTCCTTTAGCCGATCAAGCTTCTCAGCTGTTCACGGTATAAATTAAACTCTTTTTCAAAATCCAGATTCTTACGATTTGATGCCATCGCAAAATGCACTTGCTGCTTACCCGGCCTTAATGACAGCCAGATTCGTCTTTCGCGGATATACATCATGGAGAAAATACCCAATACCAGCAAAACGGATCCTAAATACACCCACTTCTGACCCGGCGATTTCGTAAGCTGCAATCCACTCGCCTCTTTATGCTCAAACTGCTCTAACTGCAAATAATACGGTGTACCGAAAAAGAAGATATCACTGAATGCATTCAAACTATCACGTAGCAAAGATTCCGTATCGCCATTGCTTGGTAATAAAGGTTTGTTGTTTGCCTCCAGACTCATGTTATAAGCTTCAAACGCAGCAACACTCACCATTTTGATATAAGTTCTGGCCACTGCTTCGCGCTCTTTCTCAGGCACACTCTTTTCAATAACCTGTGCCACACCGGTGTAACCACTTTTTGCAAATACTGTAAGTAGCTGCACTACGCTTTCTTCAAACTGTTTCTTTACTGCTGGATCCTTTTTCACATCAATAGAATTGCGTGCGATTCTCTGTGCAATTTCAGGATATTTCGCAGCATCGAGCATGGTAGCCCTGAAGTTCATGAAGCCTTCCATGCCAAAGTCATTATCTACAGGAATTCTTAAGTAACGGAAATCATCCTGCACTGTTTCACGCATGCCTGATAAGAAATAATGCTTGCCGTCAATCTGCATAGGCTGCATGTAATTCACATACTCTATCGCCTGGCCGCGGTTATCGCGCAGTTTATAGGTAATATTCGGGCCTACATTCTGCGGTTTACCTTTTCCATCCGGTGACATATTGATGATATTGAATTTGCGAAAATCGTTAAACTCAACCTTTAAAGCCTCATCACCCTCACCCAAAACACCATTCTGAAAAATAGCTCCTGTCAGCAATTGCGTCTCAGCATTTGGTGCAAATAAATTCCATACTTTAAAATTCAGCGTTGTACCACCATCCTGAAAATCAGACTGATAAATGGCAATACCTTTATAGGTTAGCGGATGATTCACGCTAATGGTTTTGGTAATTGGCTCTTTCAAATCAGGATCGATAATGACCAGATCGCTCTCAAACGACTTGGGCTGGCCTGTAGCGTAATGCTCGATTCTAAAGTCTTTGAGTGCCACTCTGAATGGCAGTTCCTGCACTAGATACCCATCACGCACACGTACAAATGCCACATTGTCGCTCACGCCTTCCGGCAAGGTCATATTGGCACGGAAAGAAGGGTTGAAAATACTGAGCCGACTCTCTGGCGGCACCTGAGACTCTGGGATATCCAGCGTTTCAATGCGTTTATAGCCTAGCATTTCCTGAATTTTGAAAGGTAAATTACCATCCAGCAAGCCGCCGAACAAAATCACAACCATCGCAACGTGGGTAAATATATAACCCCAGCGCTGATGCGTACCAGCCTTGGCAGCTATCAGTTCACTACCGTCTTCCTGTGTTCTGAATTTGAATTTGAAACCTTTAGCGGTTAAAAACTGCGTCAGTTTCTGTTTTAATTCATCTGTTGATGCATTGGTACTGTATGTTTCCTGATGACTGAAAGCATTCAGTGATTTTTCAGTGGCATGCTCTTTAAACGTACGCCATTCTTTAAGCATTGATGGTGTATTGCGATAAATACATAAACTGGTGGATATCACCAGAAACAGCAAAATCAGCAGAAACCAGCCACTATGATAAACATCATACAGACCTAGTTTTTCAAATAATCCAAACCAGAATTGCCCAAATTTAATGATGTAGTTTTCATACGGCTCATTCTGTTTTAACACCGTACCAATGATAGAAGCGACGCCTAAAACACTCAACAGGCTCACTGCGAAACGCATAGAGCTTAGCAGGTCAAAGAAGTTTCTAGTTAATGATAGTTTTGGATTCAAAATACAGCACTCTAAGTGAGAGAAAAGTTAAAGCATCGAGAAGTATGTTGCGTCATCTAGATTACTTTATCTAGTGGTTCAAGCTAAGACTTCAACAAAATAGATATAGTTGCCAATTACCAATTAAAAACTTTTGGCGACTTTATGGCTTACGATTACACGACATGGCCTTGCTAGACATATATTCAAAAAATAAGGGTAGCGCGCGCTACCCTTATTTTCAACACATTAAATTAACGCAAACCCTGGATATAGTCCGCAACGGCTGCCATTTCAGCATCAGTCATTTTAGCTGCTATCGCCATCATCATCGGTGCATTCGCACGCTCACCGGTACGGAAAGTTTTAAGCTGCGCAAGTGTGTAATCAGCGTGCTGACCACCCAGGCGTGGAAACTGCTTGGGCAAGCCAGCACCATTTGGACTATGACAAGCCGCACAGGCTGGAACGCCAGTGGCTGCTATACCACCACGATAAATTTTTTCACCCAGCGAACCTGCACCATTTTTAGTAGCTTGACCCAAGGTCAATTTTTTTGCAGCGAAATAGGCTGCAATATCTTTAATTTCCTGTTCGCTTAGACCGGCAGCCATGCCTGACATTACCGCATTTGCACGTTTGCCTGACTTAAATTCAGTCAGCTGCTTTTCAAGATACTCAGGATGCTGACCGGCCAATTTTGGATTAAGTGTAATAGCACTGTTACCATCTGCACCATGGCAAGCTGCACACACGTTATTAATCGTCTGCTCTGCAGACTTCTGAGCAGGAGCTTCCGCAAGCACCTCAGCAGACACTGTTAACATAAGACTGGATACTAACCACGCTATATGACGAAATTGCATTACTGCTCCTAAATCTAAATTATTCAACCAATTAACACGCTATTTTAGCTAAAAACTAGTATTCGTGATAGCATTTTTCACGATAACAGCAATTCCTTTAAATAGTCAGAATTAAGTGGGCTCAGGTCACATTGCAATCGGTCAGATAAGCCCCACATTATTATTTCCTAATTACTATTCTAAAGTACCTGCTTAACAGAATTGGATTTTTATGCCTTTGTTTCAAAACGCTACATTTTTTATCTCAGCACACCATTTACGTGACCTACCACCAGCCAGCGGTATTGAGGTTGCTTTTGCCGGGCGCTCCAATGCGGGCAAGTCCAGCGCACTTAACACCATGGCTAACCATAATCGCTTGGCGTTTGTCAGCAAGCAGCCGGGGCGCACACAGCTTATTAACTTTTTTACACTAGGTAACGACAGACACTTGGTCGACTTACCCGGATACGGCTATGCAAAAGTGCCTGAATCCATGCGCGCACATTGGCAAAATGTACTGGCGCGCTATTTAAGCGAGCGTTCAAGTTTGGGTGGTTTGGTATTAGTGATGGATAGCCGCCATCCGCTCACGCCATTAGATAGGCAGATGCTGGACTGGTTTTGCCCTAGCGGTAAACCGGTGCATGTACTGTTAACCAAATCAGATAAACTTTCCAGAGGTGAAGCGTCACTGACTTTGAATAAAGTACGCAAAGAACTGATTGAAACCTGGGGCAACCACTACAACAGTGAGTGTACTATCCAGTTATTTTCGAGCCTGAAAAAACAGGGTGTTGAAGAAGCAGAGAAGGTCATCGGTAAATGGCTATTTGCCGAAGAAAATGAAGAGCAGCCTGAATAATCAGACATTCACTATGGCCGTCTGCATAATGACTTTAGCAGCAGCCTTTCTCAGCAATTCGTTTAAAAGAATAAAACTATCCGCATTGAATCTCAATGAAGTGCCGCCCAACTGCACTTCCACAACATCATTGCTGTTGCTGTAAATTACCCGGCACTCGGTGTTGCTAGGTAAAGTAGCTTTACCAATTACTTGTTTTTTATTCATGGCTCATTCCTTTTGATCACTTGTTTTTCAAATGATAATGATTCTCATTTACAAAGTCAAGATGATTAAAAAGCATGTAGCATGGCTCAAATAATTGAACCGTCTATAAAAATAGTGGTTATTTGCGCGTAAACACCATATCCCAAACACCATGCCCGAGCTTGATACCGCGGTTCTCAAACTTGGTCAGCGGACGATAACTTGGCTTTTCTGCGTAATCCTTAGCCGTATTCTGCAATTGCGGCTCACCTGACAACACCTCGAGCACCCACTCTGCATATTCCTGCCAGTCTGTCGCCACATGAATATAAGCACCGGGCTTTAGCTTGGTACACAGCAGCTTTACAAAGTCAGCCTGAATCAAACGGCGTTTGTGATGGCGTTTCTTGTGCCATGGATCCGGGAAGAAAATATGAATGCCATCCAGACTTGCATCTGACAGCATATTTTGCAGCACTTCAACTACATCATGCTGAATCACACGTATGTTGGTAAGCGCCAACTCATCAATCAACTTAAGCAGTGCGCCCACACCAGGCGTATGCACCTCTGCCGCCAGAAAGTCACACTCAGGCAAGGTCTGCGCGATTTTTGCAGTGGTCTCCCCCATGCCGAAGCCGATTTCCAGTATCTTTTTACTGTCGGTACGGTCAAACTGCGTACTCAAATCCATCAATTCAGGCTTATAAGTAATACCGAATTTTGGAAAAACAGTTTCCAGCGCACGCGCCTGACCCTTTGTTAAGCGGCCCTGGCGCAATACAAAGCTGCGGATACGGCGCTGGCTGAGGTCATTAGCGTCTACTGTGTCAATTTGGGTGTCTTCTGTTGGCTTTAGTTCGTTCATGGCGCGCATTATACTTTAGTGATCATTCATAGGGTATGGGATTTGTCGCCCGCAGTAAACCCAAGCAAAGGGGTATCAAACTGCTTGCTGAAAGCAATCACTTTAAATAAATCCCCCATTTCGGCCGGCGACATCAGTTTTTGCGCAGCCGCAGCCAAGGGTGCGTAATTGGCCATATCATGCGGCGATACATTTGACATCAAATCCAGAATACCGCAGTTCATCAAGAACTGTGCCTGACTGCAGAAGCCGGCAAGCTCTAGGCCATTGTTAACACCTGCATGCGCGATACTCGTAAAATCCACGTGCGCTGTAATATCCTGCAGCCCAACGTAGACCAGAGGTTCGGTATGCGCATAATGTTGATAGTGACACATCAAAGTACCAAGATTACGCTGTGGGTGATAATACTCGCGCGCTGAAAATCCGTAATCGAGCATTACGATAACGCCCCTTGTAAGCACATGTGCCAGACTGGCGATCAGCCCGGATGCTGCCGGACAAATCTCGGTTAAATAATCCTGCGGCAATGCCAAAGCGTTAGCCGCTTCGAATAAGTTACCAGACAACAAGGGTTTGTCTTTCCAGACAAAATTACCGTTGAAAGCAACACCTCGCTCATGCAAACCCTGTGAAGTGTGATGAATCAGATGTGCCGGAATTGCATCCAGCACCTCATTGCCTACAATCATACCTACAAAATCCTGTGGCAAATGATCTAGCCATACTACACGCTGCAGCAACTCAGCCGGCAACGCTTTCTGTAAATTCTCCTGCTGAATATGACGCAAGTGAGCACTAACTTCCATAATGCAATATTGCTCAGGCAGCTGATTCAAATCTTGCAGCGCCAGCAACAGGTCAAGTGCCAGTTTGCCGGTACCAGCGCCAAGCTCCATAATACTGCCCCGAGTATCAGCCAGCACCTGCGCTGCCTGATGAGCCAACGTTTGCGTAAACAGCGGGGAAATCTCGGGAGCAGTGACAAAATCACCGCCATGGCCGAACTTTTTCGCGCCGCCGCTGTAATAACCTAGTTGCGGTTCGTATAAGGCCATCTGCATAAAGTCGGCAAATGATATCCAACCTTGACACAGGCTGATCTGATTTTGAATTTGTGCAGCTAATTGCTGGCTGTGCGCCTGCGCCTCAGCATTAGGAATAGGTAATGAACTCATAAGCCATTATAATATTTAAGATAAAGAAATGAGCAGACTGTGAATACAATTAAGAATAAAATCGTTTTAATTACTGGTGGTGCAAAGCGTGTAGGGGCCGCAATTTGTAGAGAATTACATGCGCACGGCGCGCACTTGATGATTCACTACAATACCAGTGCGGCCGAAGCGCGTGCTTTGCAGGCAGAGTTAAATCTGCTGCGACCGAATTCGGTCGCCATTATTCAGGGCGATTTACTCAATATCGCCGTACTGCCGAATTTAGTCAATGAAACCGTGAAGCATTTTGGTAAGTTAGATGTACTGATTAATAATGCATCTACTTATTATCCGACTGAAATTGGCCAGATCAATGAAGATAACTGGCAGGATTTAATGGGCAGCAACCTTAAAGCCCCGATATTTCTGGCGCAAGCGGCGGCAGTAGAACTGCGTAAAAGTCATGGCTGCATTGTGAACATTACAGACATGCATATTGAACGCCCGAAAAAAGGCTATATTGTATACAGTGTGGCAAAAGCCGGATTAGTCACTCTGACCAAATCATTAGCACAAGAGCTAAGCCCTGAAGTGCGAGTGAATGCGGTTGCGCCTGGGCCTGTGCAGTGGCCGGAAGGCAATCCGCAATTTGATGAGGTCTACCGACAGCGCGTCATTAATCAAACATTGCTTAAACGCGTAGGCACGCCTGATGATGTCGCTAAGGCTGCCAAGTTCCTGATTTATGATGCACCGTTCATTACCGGTCATGTACTGGCAGTAGATGGCGGACGCTCATTGAACCTGTAAACAACTACCGATAGATTCACCAAACTTATAAAGCCGATACCCGGTGTAACAAAACAATTAAATATTATTTATGATTAAACATTTACCAGACAACCATTCCAACAACTTCGTCAAGTTGCGTAATAGCCTGATCAGTGCCACCGGCAAAGCGATAGGCGATTACAATATGATTGAAGATGGCGACACCGTGCTGGTGTGCATGAGCGGCGGCAAAGATTCACACGCCATGCTCATGATATTGCTCGCGTTACAGGAACGCGCGCCCATCAACTTCAAACTGATTGCAATGAATCTGGATCAGAAGCAACCCGGTTTCCCTGCGGACATTCTGCCAGCTTATTTTGAGAAACTGGGGATTGATTACCGGATTGTTGAGGCAGACACCTATTCGATTGTGAAAGAAAAAATCCCTGAAGGTAAAACTACCTGTTCACTATGTTCTCGCCTGCGCCGCGGCGTCATTTACACTACAGCCAAAGAACTCGGCGCTAACAAGATCGCGTTAGGCCATCACCGCGACGACATCGTTGAAACTCTGTTCTTGAATCTATTCTTTGGCGCAAAGTTAAAAGCCATGCCGCCCAAGCTTGCAACCAACGACAAGCAGAATATTGTGATCCGTCCGCTGGCTTATTGCAGCGAAAAAGATATTGCCAGCTACGCACGCCAGATGGAATTCCCGATCATTCCGTGTGATTTATGCGGCAGTCAGGAAAACCTGCAGCGTCAAAAAGTAAAAGACATGCTGCAAGGCTGGGAGCGCGAGCAGCCAGGTCGTATCAATAATATTTTTCGCGCGATCACCAATGTTGAACCATCGCACTTAGCAGATACTGATTTGTATGACTTTAAGGGTTTAAGCCAAGCCAAAGCTGATGACGAAGACCCGTTATTTGGTGATATCGCCAATGAAGGCGCGGCACTAAGCCTTGCCAGCACAGAAGGCAGCAAGATCGAATTCATCCGTAACAAGTAAGCTGTACTAAATAAATTTACATGCCATACAGCTTAACTTGTTGTATTTTAGTGATTTACCTTGCTATTATCCGAACTGCTAGCTAATAAACACCTTATAAATAGGCATTCATGTCAAAACTACTCATTGTTGAATCTCCATCAAAAGCGAAAACGCTGCAAAAATATCTGGGCAGTGATTTTGAAGTGCTCGCTTCTTATGGCCATGTCCGTGATTTAATTCCTAAAAATGGCGCGGTCGATACTGAAAACCAGTTCGCCATGAAATACGACATCATTGAGCGTAACAGCAGACACGTGGACGCAATTGCCAAAGCCGTAAAAAAAGCAGACAGCATTTACCTCGCAACCGACCCGGACCGCGAAGGTGAGGCGATCTCATGGCATATTGCCGAAATTCTGAAATCTAAAAATCTGCTCAAAAACAAACTCATGAAACGTGTGGTGTTTCATGAAATCACTAAAAATGCCGTTGAACATGCAATCGCCGAACCGCGCGACATTTCAATGCCTATGGTCAACGCGCAACAGGCGCGGCGTGCACTGGATTATCTGGTCGGCTTTAATCTATCACCATTACTATGGAAAAAAATCCGCCGCGGCTTATCTGCAGGCCGTGTACAAAGCCCGGCTTTGCGCCTGATTGTTGAACGCGAGCTTGAAATTGAAGCATTCAAATCCCAGGAATACTGGTCTATCCATTTAGATGCGCTCAAACATAGTCATGGTTTTACTGCCAAACTGGTGCAGTTAAACAACGAAAAAGTTGAGCAGTTTACTGTAATCAATCATGACCAGCAGGCTGACATTGTCGGTAAATTATTATTGGCAAGTGCCGGAAAAACAACGGTATCCCGTGTAGAGAAAAAACAACGTAGCCGCAGCCCGGCTGCGCCGTTCACAACGTCAACCCTGCAACAGGAAGCCGTACGTAAACTCGGCTTCACCACCGCACGTGCCATGCGTGTTGCGCAGCAGCTGTATGAGGGCGTTGATGTAGGCAGCGGCACAGTGGGTTTAATCACCTACATGCGTACCGACTCATTTAGTTTGGCCGCAGATGCTGTAGCGCAAATCCGCGATTACGTGAAAAAGAATTTTGCACCTGATTATTTGCCGAGATCTGCGGTGGTTTACAAAACCAAGTCTAAAAGTGCTCAGGAAGCACATGAGGCGATACGCCCGACAGATATTGCACGCACGCCAACACAGGTTCGCCAGTTCCTGACTGATGAGCAGTTCAAATTATACGAAATGATCTGGAAGCGAGCGTTGGCTTGCCAAATGTCGCCAGCCAAATTTGATGCAGTAAGTGTTGATCTAAGCGTAGGCAGTGATGCCAACCTGTTCCGCGCTACCGGTCAAACTCTGGTATTCCCGGGTTTTATTGCCGTGTATATGGAAAGCTCTGACGACGAGGAAGAAGAAGGCGAAAGCAAACTGCCGCAGCTTGAAACCGGCGAAGTGCTGACTGTACAAAAAATCTATGGTGACCAACACTTCACTGAACCTCCTCCGCGCTACTCTGAAGCGAGTCTGGTTAAGGTGTTGGAAGAATATGGCATTGGACGCCCTTCGACCTATGCCACCATCATCAGCACCCTGCAGGATCGCGAATATGTATTACTGGATAAAAAACGCTTCACACCAACTGATGTAGGGCGCGTGGTCAATAAATTCCTGACCGAACATTTCACCAAATATGTGGATTATGACTTCACTGCCAACCTGGAAAATGCGCTCGATAGCGTAGCAGATGGCGAACGTGAGTGGATTCCACTCATGGATGAATTCTGGAAAGACTTTAACAAACAGATCCATGAAAAAGCAGATGTAGATCGTCCTGGCAATGAATTGATTGATGAAGCTTGCCCGAAATGCGGCAAGCCATTACAGAAACAACTTAGTCGCTACGGCACTTTTATTGGCTGTACCGGTTATAACGACACACCGAAATGTGACTACAAACGTAGTATAGGCGGCGCTGCTGCACTAGGTGCTGATCCGGTAACCATTGGTACCGATACAGAATCCGGCAAAGAGATTCTACTTATGAACGGCCCATATGGCCCTTATCTGCAACTCGGTCTGGCCGTGGAAGGCGATAAAAAGAAACCTAAACGCATAAGCATTCCTAAAGAAATCCCGCTTTCTGATGTTAATCTGGAAACAGCGAACATGCTGCTGTCTTTGCCGCGTGATTTAGGTTTGCACCCGGTGACCAATAAGAAGATCGTAGCCAATATTGGTCGCTTTGGCCCTTATGTAAATCACGATGCAAAATTCAAGTCTATTCCCAAGAGCATGAGTGTATTTACGATCACTCCGGAGGAAGCTGTTGCACTGCTGGCTCAGGCAAACACGGGGCCGGCACCGATACGTTCATTAGGTGATCATCCGACAGAAGATGGACAAATTGAAATTTATGCAGGCCGCTATGGCCCTTATGTTGAACATAGGAAAATTCGAGCAACTCTGCCTAAAAGCGTAGAGCCGGAGGCATTAACGCTGGAAGAAGCACTGGAACTGCTAACTGCAAAAGTGGCTAAAGCAGCGCCAGCTAAAAAGCCTGCAGCCAAGAAAGCTACAACGACTAAGGCAGCAGCTACTAAAAAAGCAGCACCTGCTAAGGCAAAAACTAGCAAAACTAGCGCCTCTAAAGCCAGCACTGGCAAAACCGCTACTGCAAAAACCAGTGTCAAGAAAACAGCTGTTAAGAAAACCGGTGCCAAAAAAGTAGAAAAGTAACCCTTGTTTAAACAGGTAATAAAAAAGCGGCCTTGAGCCGCTTTTTTATTACCTGTTATCTTAGTATGACCTATAGTCCAAATGTCTAGCCATGAACGTGATCACCCAATGAGTTAACATCATTGCGCTCTACCCATTTGCGTATACGATTTGCATCACCGATTCTCGTCATCTTGCCAACAGAATCAAGCAAAACAATAATGGTTGGCTGGCCTGAAATTTCAGCCTGCATGACCAAGCAACGACCAGCCTCATTAATAAAGCCGGTTTTAGACAAACCGATTACCCAGTTGCCGCCACGCACCAAAGCGTTGGTATTAACGAAATTGAGTGGATTCTGCCGCCCATACAAAGTCACTTCCTGTGATGGCAAAGTGCTGACCTGACGAATCTCAGGATAATGATATGCCGCATTCACCATTTTCACTAAGTCTTCAGCCGTTGAAACATTATTACTGTCCAAACCTGTTGAGTCTACAAAACGTGTAGATTGCATACCAAGTAACTTCGCCTTGTTATTCATTGCCTGAATAAATGCAGGTTTACCGCCAGGATAATGACGCCCAAGCGCTGAAGCCGCACGATTTTCAGAGGCCATTAACGCCAGCTGCAACATTTCACCGCGGGTTAGCGTTGTACCCACACTTAATCTTGAAGTTGTGCCTTTCAAATAATCCACATCTTGATCGCCAATAGAAAGTGGTTCATCAAGGGCTAATTGCGCATCCAGCATCACCATTGCCGTCATGAGTTTTGTTACTGACGCAATCGGTGTCGGTACGTTAGTGTTCTTGGCATAAAGTGTTTCACCAGTTAACTGGTTAATCACAATTGCTTTTGCAGATGCAAGCCTCAACGGAGTGGTGCCATCATAGCTATCAACAGCCACTGCTTTCTGCGCGCGCAGGCGATGATGTATTTTACGGCTACCTGACTTGTACTTAACAGCTTTATAATGACTGCCTGCTGTAATCTGCTTTTGAGTCTTTTTACTAGCGGCATGCACAGCCATAGGCGGCATGCAGAGCATTGCGCCTATATAAAAAAGTAAAAATTTACGTGAAATATTTTTCATAATATGTTTTATCTCATACAGTTACGCTTGAATACTATATAAAAACTTTAGGTTTGTCATTAATAAATTTAATTATTTTAATTATAAAAAATAAAATCGCCGGCAGACTAAATTACGTTAAAATTTTATTGTAAATAATTACTAACATTTATTGAGTAAACACCATGCAAATACCGCAAGCTCTTTTCTACAGTGCACAGCACTTATGGACAAAACCAGTTGCCGACGGAATCTGGGAAGCAGGCATTACTGATTATGCGCAAGACTTGTTAGGAGATATTGTTTTTGTTGATGCGCCTGCTGTCGGTAGCGTATTAAAAGCCGGGCAACCCTGCGGTTTGGTTGAATCAGTTAAAACAGGTTCAGATTTGCATGCTTTGGTGGATGGCGAAGTCACCGCAATTAATCAGGACGTGATCAACGCACCGGAACAGATCAACGACACTCCTTACAAAGCCTGGATCTTTAAATTCAAAACCAGCGACTCCGACGTAGAAAATAAACTGTTATCTGCAGATGCTTACAAAACGCTAACAGATAACGCGTAAGTCCATTTCAAGAAAGCTTAATCCCTATTTCGAAAAGACTAGTCGTACTGAATCTAGCAGTTTTTCGATCTCCGCTTTAATACTCGCAGTCATCGCTTGTTCAATACGCGGCACTTCTGCATCGAGGATTTCATGTACTTTATTGCTTAGCGCTTGCTCAACAGTCGGCAAGTCAGCGCTTAAACCCTGGATAAAATCTTTTTTTGCATTTTCGGCTAAAGCGGTGAAATCTGTTCTCAGCGTAGCGCTTAGCTCATTAGATAAGTCTTGGTATAAAGCAGGAAAGGTATCGCCCAATTTCTGCTGCAACTGTTGTTGCGATTGAACCTGTAAAGCATCCAGATAAACACTAAGCTCAGTTTGCGTGTGCTGTGTAAGGGCTTTGTAAATTGCGGCGAGCTCTTGTGCCAGATTAGCTTTGTGATCTGCAAAAATAGCTTCGCGCAGCTGACTTACTTGTTCTTGTAATCCCTGTGTTGCATTTTCTACCGTGTTTTTTTGCAAATCAGCTAATGTGACTTGCAACTGTTCGGTCAGAGTCTGCTGCAAATCAGGTAGTGCTGCCGTGATTTTTTCATTCACATCGGCGACAGCCTGCGTCTGCATCTGGCCTAGCGTGTGTTCGAGGTCAGATTTAATCACCTCAGTATTGGTATGCATCAAGCGCGGTATATCGGTTGCCAGCTCTGCCCTAGCCTTATCCACCATGGTAAGTGCCTGACCCACCGCCTCTTGCTGCACACTGGTCAAGGTGTCGTTGATATGCTGTTTCAATGCAGATTCAGCATCACGCTGCTGCTGTTCAATCTGCTGGGCCTGCTGATCATACTGCTGATTAAGCGCACTTGAAATATACGCCTGATTGGCTTTCTGAATATTTGCTGACTCGCTCAGCAAGTGGTCAAGCAGTTCCTGCTTCATTTCCTGTTTAAGTTTCTGCGCGAGTGTTTTCTCAATATCTGCTGCGACATGCGGCCTGATCTGCTCGGCAATTTCAGCAATCAATTCGGGCGTCACATTGAAAGCTTTGGCCAAAGCCTGTGCTGGTAGCGCATGTACCTCAGTCAATAATGGAATATCGTCATCTTCACGCATAGTCACTCGCATTCTTGTAATTGATCTAAATACTAACCAGCCGCTGCATCAGTCGATTTTACTTGATAGCCACGATCACGATAAAACTTGTAGCGTTGCCTTGCGGCCACTTTATCATCTTCATCATTGCCAACAAGCTCAACCAGATATCTGAAACGACTAAAAAACGGAGGATGCTCTGTTTTCAGATTAATCAGAATATCATCCTGAATCAAATGAGTGCCTGCGGCATCAACAATGATTGGAGCATGTGCGCTTATCTCATCCAGGGGATAGGCGCTAGGCAAAAAACTGGTCGGGCTATGCTGCCATAGCTTCTGCTGCAAGCTACTACTCATCGCATCATTTTGCGTAAACAAAGTGAGCTGGCGCCCTTTGGCAACCGCACGTTCACACAGCTCGGTTGCCTTTGCCAGCTTATCTGCCACATTGAAATAAAATTCAATACGTGTCATGAATCGTATTTACTTGTTTGCCTGACGTGCACGGGAAGCTAGAAACTCTGTTAGCAAAGGCACAGGTCTGCCGGTGCCGCCTTTTTCCTTGCCGGATTTCCAGGCAGTACCTGCGATATCCAGATGCGCCCATTCATATTTCTTGGTGAATCTTGATAAGAAACATGCTGCCGTAATACTGCCACCAGCACGTCCGCCAATGTTACCCATGTCGGCAAAATTACTGTCCAGCTGTGGCTGGTAGTCATCCCACATCGGCATGTGCCATGCACGATCTAATGCAGATTCACCCGCCTGCAGCAGCTCTTTCGCCAGCTCGTCATTATTACTGAACAGGCCAGTTGCATGGTGACCAAGCGCAATTACACAAGCACCGGTTAATGTTGCAATATCTACCACAGCACTTGGCTCAAAGCGCTCGGCATAAGTCAGCGCATCACATAAGATCAAACGGCCTTCAGCATCGGTATTCAATACTTCAATCGTCAATCCAGACATACTGGTCAGCACATCGCCAGGTCTTGTCGCGCGGCCATCAGGCATATTTTCACAAGTCGGAATAATACCAATCACGTTCAACGGCAGATCCATTTCTGCGATGGTTCTAAATGTACCCAACACACTGGCTGCCCCGCACATGTCGTATTTCATTTCATCCATCTCGGCGCCAGGCTTCAATGAAATACCGCCAGTATCAAAGGTAATGCCCTTACCTACCAGCACTACCGGTTTTTGATCTTTTTTACCCTTGAGATGCTGCATCACAATCAGTTTCGGCGGCTCTTCACTGCCTTTGGTTACGCCCAGGAATGAACCCATACCCAAGGCTTCAATATCAGCATGTTCCAGCACTTCCACTTTCAGGCCATAAGTTTTGCCAAGTTGTAGCGCCTGCTCTGCCAGATAGGTTGGCGTACAAACATTTGGCGGCAGGTTACCCAGATCCTTGGTCAGGCTGACACCTGCTGCCAGCGCTTTACCTTCTGCCAGCCCGGCTTCTGCATCTTGCACAGTATCGGTAACATGTATAGTCAGTCGTTTAACACTTTTTTTAGCGTCATCATCTTCTGCGGCTTCTTTCTTGCGCTTGATTGCATTAAAGCGATAAGTTGCATCCAGAGCCACTTCAGCAAGCAGAGAAACTTTACGGCGCAGGCTTAATGCTTTTACCGGCAACTCTGCCAGATATGTAACAGCCTCACTGGCACCGCTTGCTGCCACGGCTTTTACTGACGCACGTACCGCTTTGGCATATTGTTTTTCTGAAAACTCACTTTGCTTACCCAAACCCACTAACAATACGCGATCACTATGCACGCCTGGCACATCGTGCAGCATCAGTGTTTTTTCTGCTTTACCATCCAGATCACCGCGTTTGATGATATTACTCAGATAACCGGAGGACAAATCATCTATCGCTTTAGCTGAATCTGATAATTGATGAGACTCATATACTCCAACGATGACACAATTATGATGCTGTTTTTCCGTACTGCCCGTTTTTATGCTAAATTCCATCTGGTTGAATCCTTAATTTTATTTGTTGTAATGCTGTTTATAAACTTAAATAGCTTAAAGACAAGCCGTTAATAGCGCTAACATAGCACAATGACCAAGCAGGCAATGTCAGTATTGGTTTAAAATAAACCAAATTATCTCGTGTTTTACACGTAATTCATAGTTGTAAATAAAACGTATGCTATTTAGGCGCTCTCTACTGCAAGAACTCATTTCCACCGCTGCCGGTGCCTTCTTTATATTGATAGGCATCGTCATCGCGCAGCGCGCAGGTAATCTGATTCGTCTCGCTGCAAAAGGCATCCTGCCTAATGATGCCATCACTACTATGTTAGGTTTTAACATGGTTAAGTTCCTGCCGATGATACTTTCTCTGACACTATTTCTCGCGGTGCTGATGACATTATCACGCTGGTATCGGGATTCAGAAATGGTAATCTGGTTTAGTAGCGGTATGAGCATCACCGGCTGGATTCGCCCGGTCATAAATTTTGTTGCACCAGTCATCTTGCTGATCGCTGTATTAAGTTTGTTTGTAATGCCATGGGCTACCAACAAAGGTGAAACCTACCGCACACAGCTGGAAAGTCGTGATGAATTGGCATCCATAAGCCCCGGGGTTTTTAAGGAATCCAACAACGGTGAGCGCGTATTTTTCATAGAAAGTTTTGATGAACTCGGCAATGTGGTCAAAAATATCTTTGTTCAAACTATCCAGCATCAAAAATTAGGCATTATTGTTGCAGCGAAAGGTCATCGCCTGATCGAAAAAAACGGTGATCATTTCGTCGTCATGGAAAATGGCAGACGTTATCAGGGCAAGCGCGGCGCGGCGGAGTTCTCTACAACGCAATTTGAAAAATATGCGATACGTGTTGAATCCAAAGAAGCACAGCAAAAACCGCCGAGTACTGAATCAAAATCCAGTAAGGAGTTATTGGAAAGCAAGAATCTGGTAAGTCAGGCTGAGTTGCAATGGCGTCTGGCTATCCCGATTTCGGCCCTGATACTATCATTGCTGGCCATACCGTTAAGTGCACTGGACCCCCGCGCTGGTCGCTCAGCAAATTTTGTTTTGGCACTAATCATTTACATTATCTACAGTAACCTGCTCAGTATTACCCATGCATGGGTGATACAGCAAAAAATTCACATCATCATAGGTCTATGGCCGGTGCATCTGTTGTTTTTAACGCTGGCAATTTATATGTTTTACCGCCGTGCACAGCAGTTACCAATTTTTCCGAAATTCTTATCAAGTATTTTTTCAGGCTCATGGCTAAAAGTCCGTGCCAAACAATAACTTGATCAAATCACTATAACCATGAACATTATTACCCGTTACTTACTCAAAGAAATCACCGTCAGCGTGACCCTCATCATGCTTGCGCTGATTGCAATGTTTTCATTCTTTGATTTAATCCAGGAGTTGGAGAGCTTGGGCCGGGGTAATTACGGCTTGAGTAAAGTACTGCTATTTGTAATATTAAGTGCGCCTGGTCATATTTACGAAATCATGCCGGTTGCGGTGCTCGTTGGATGCATGTACAGCATTGGTCAACTCGCGCGACACTCCGAGCTCATCATACTCAGGGTCAGTGGCATTTCCTCAACAGGAATCGCGCTATCTTTATTAAAAATCGGGCTGATTTTCACTTTAATCACCTTCTTTGTGGGCGAGCTAATAACACCGCTAAGTGAAAAAATGGCGCAGCGCATGCGTATTCAGGCTACCGACTCAGTGATTGTTCAAGACTTCAAATCCGGGCTGTGGGTAAAGGATGGCAATAGTTTTGTGAACATTGAACAAATACTACCGGACTCCACACTGCTGAATGTCCACATTTATGAGTTTGATAAGGAGTTCAGACTTAAAACAAATAGCCATGCAAAAAGCGGACAGTTTGCAGAGGACCAATGGAACCTTAAAGAAGTCACTCAAACCTATTTTAATGAAGAGACTAATGAAATTAAGCAGCTAGAATCAGCCACCTGGCGCTCACTTATTCGACCGGAACTGTTAAACGTATTGCTTGTACTGCCAGAAAAAATGTCGGCATGGAATCTGTACTCTTACATCAGGCACTTGTCTATTAATAAACAGAAAACCACCCGCTACGAGATGGCGCTATGGTCAAAACTGGTATACCCGCTGGCGTGTATGGTTATGATCATGCTGGCATTGCCTTTTGGTTTTATACAGCAGCGCGCTAGCGGTGCCAGTACAAAAATATTTATCGGTATTATGCTCGGTGTACTTTACCAAATACTCAACCGCACATTCATACATCTGGGCGTATTAAATGATTGGGCACCGCTATTTAGTGCAGTAACGCCCACCGTGTTATTTCTAATGGCGGGCTTGGGCATGAAGTATTACGTAGATCGCAGATAGCGCCAGTCGCACATATCAGCTTGGCAAGCTGCGGTCTACTTCAAGGCGTCTGTAACGATTCTGGTTTTTAAGAGCCGGTCGTGCAAGAACAGATGTTGTCTGTCTATGATAGCCCACAAGAACCCCAAGCCACATAGAACAACGCTCAATGTTGCCAGTATGTATCTTAAAATTGCGATATTTAAACTTAACAACTGGCTATCATCACCTATCAGCTTGATTTTCCATGCCTGCATTGCCAGTGTCCGCCCGCTCTGTCGCCAGCACCAGATAAAATAAGCACCCACGATTAACCATAGAAAAATTTGCAATAACAGCCGCTTAGCACCGTGTGTGGCATCGCCGACAATCCACAAAAACAAACCGGCACTTACAAAAACAATCGCAATTACCGTGAGCAGCTCATATAAAAGACAAGCCCCAAGCTTTATAAGACTCGGGGCTGTCATATTCATTTTTTGATTATTCACAATACATCCATAGCTTTAGATAACTTGCACACTGCCACCATTTACTGATTTTACCAACAAAATCACTCTATGCCTGAATCTCCATAGGTTTCTGGGGATTCTGCACGTAGCTTTGCGCGCTCAGATTCGGGCAGCTTCTGGTATTCATTCCATTTCTGACGAAGTTCACGCTTTTTATCATCCGGCAGCGCCTTAAACTGCTGATGCCTTTTTCTGGCATTTTCACGTTCATACGGCGTCATCCGACTCCAATTGGTCAGCCTTTTTTTAACCAGCCCCTGCTTTTCTGGGCTCATCTTTGGGTAATCTCGGGCGATATCCAACATTTTTTCGCGCTGCCATGGACGTAGAGTATCCCACTCCGATGCCAAAGGGTTTAAAACCTGACGCTGACTTTCAGTTAACTGACCCCATGTTTGATTAGCCTCGTCTGCACTCGCGACTCCGACACCTACCAACAAAAATGACAGTAACACCCATCTAAAAGCTAATTGGATTCTATCCATGCATCAAACCCCTTATCCGCATAAGCCTCTGGTGGCAAATCAGACGCCAACAAAAACGCATCGCTATTTTCTAAATTATGAGTAGATCCGAACTGCTGCACCGCAAAAAAGGTAAGCAACATGACGACCACTATTAATGCTGTCGAGGCTACACGATGCTGTTCAAAGTTCTGCCCTGCATGCCCAAACCAGCGCAGCACATGGCCATGTCCGGCGACCTGATTAGCAGTACTATATTGAGCCTGCTGCTCGGCTAGATGATTGACAGCAGCATTTCTCGCTGCCGATAAACGTTGCTCCAGCTCCGGCTTAAGATGCTGCGCGCGATTATTCAGTAAATCAGAAATGCCGCGCGCGATCTGCTCTTCCATTACCGGATCAGAAATCACGCTATCATCTATCAAGTTTGTATTTTTTGTATTTGTCATATTGTCTTTATGCATATTCATGTACTGCCCCTTTAGTTCGAGCTATTTTTTGTCGAATACGGCATTTGATAAGCCAAGCTTATCCAACCCCTGTTTTTTTAATTCCAGCGCCAATGCGTGAACCGCCCGCGAACAGTGCGTTTTCACACTGCCATCCGAGCAGCCCATGATTTTAGCTGTTTCAGCCACATCCATCTCCTCCCAATAACGCAATACAAAAGCTTCTCGTTGACGGGCAGGCAATTTTTCCAGTGCACGCTCGATTAATTGGATGGTCTGGCTACGTGCTAGCTGCGCTGAAGGCTCATCAGCATCGTCCTCAACATCAATCGTTTCTAACGGGTCACGATCTTCGCCGTCAGCATCATTACTCCCAAAAGATGACAGCAGCGTTGTCCACAGATTACGAACCTTTTGCCTGCGCCAAAAATCCCGCATTGTATTCTGCAGTATGCGTTGAAACAGCATTGGGAACTCGGTTGCCGGGCGCTCACCATACTTTTCAGCCAATTTCATCATGGCATCCTGCACAATATCCAGCGCTGCATGGTCGTCACGCACGGCATACGCTGTCTGCTTAAAAGCCCGACGCTCGATTGCTATTAGAAAATCTGAAAGTTCTTTTGGAGTTGCCATTTCAAAGCATTTTAATATTTATGTTTATTTTGATTGCAAGGCCTGATTATGATGTCATATCACTCATATTATTCAATCAAAACTTATTTTAATCATTCGTTAAGCCAAGCACTGATTAATATGAAAAAGGCTGCAGGGTTTCAAGTATATCAGGTTTATATTTGCACTTTATATTTGCACAGGGCTTAAGCTTGGTTACAATCTTAATCTGATAATGAAATGAGTTAGCGCTATGTGGAAACTGATCTTTTTAGGATTGTTAATATGGTTGGTCATTTACATCATAAAGCGCGCTATTAAACCAGCAGCAAAACATGCAGACCACACAAATGAATCTGAAGGCGAAAAGCAACATCAAGAGCCAGTAGAAAATATGGTTCAATGTACCACCTGCCACGTACATTTGCCGAGATCAGAAGCTTTCCTCGTTAATGGAAATTTTTACTGTTCGCGTGCGCACATTGAAAATAAATGAGTTTTTCTAAATTTTATTCAGGCACTAATTTCAATAAAAATTTTGCATTGCAGAATGACCTAACGCTGCAAGCACGTGCCATACGCATCATCAACATTTTCCGCTTTCTTTTAAGTCTGGTTTTTGTAATTTTCTATGCATTTGCAGATAAGATAAATTTATCAGCCGGCAGCGACAATCCGTCATTATTTTTAAGCCTGGCAATCGCCTATGCACTTTTCAGCATATCCCTACTCGTCATCACCCCCTTAAAGTCTTCAGCAGTCATTTTCTTCCACCCGCTACAGATCGTAATCGACATATTGTTCATCATTATGATGATGTACGCAGCTGGCGGCATACAGAGTAGTTTAGGGCTTTTGCTAATTGTGACCATTGTCACTGCCAGCCTGGTCAGTAACGGCCGCCTGGCACTATTTTATGCGGCTGTTGCTACCATCGGTCTGCTGCTTGAGCAAAGCTACCGGATTGTCGAATCGGGTCTGCCCATTTCCTCTTATACCCAGTCAGTCATGCTAAGCCTGAGCTGCTTTGCTACTGCATGGCTAGCTTACAGCTTGGCTAAACGCATACTGCTAAGTGAGGCACTGGCCTCTTCACGCGGTGTTGATCTTGAAAATCTGGCGCAGGTAAATGCGCTGATTACGCAACAGATGCAGGATGGTGTACTGGTTGTAGATGAGCACTTGAACATACGTCACTATAATGCACAGGCAAGGCAGCTGCTAGCTTTAGAAGACAATGCCGGCAATGATTTGGGGCTCAGGGACCATGCGCCGGCAATTGCTAATTTATTACTGTATTGGACAGATGGCAATGATGAACATAAAAATCTAATTATTCCGGTAAACAACCGCGAGTTAAATCTGCGTATTGAGCCAATTAATCAGGAAAATCGTAAACTTGGCGCTGTGATCTTTATTCAGGACTGGAGCAAAATTCAATCTGCTGCACAACAGGCAAAATTAGCAGCTTTGGGTCGATTGACTGCCAATATTGCACACGAAATCCGCAATCCTTTAAGCGCAATCAGCCATGCAAACCAATTGCTGCAAGAGGAAGAAAACCTGTCTAAAGGCAATGCGCGTATATTGGAAATTATTGAAGACAACATTCAGCGCATTAATCAAATTATTAAAGATGTACTGGAACTGAACCGCCGCGATCGGACTCATCAGGAGAAAATCGCACTCAACCAGTTTATTGTTGATTTCCATAGCCAATTCTGTGCTATCGAGAAAATCCCAGACGCATACTTCACACTTGAACTTTGTTCTGCGCAAAATACGATTACATTTGACCGACGGCACCTAACACAGATTTTATGGAACTTATGTAAGAATGCATGGGAACATGGACGCAAAGAGGTCGGCAGCTTACATTTACATTGCGCGAAGATTCTTAAGTCTACATCTCAAACTAAAGCAGCCTTACACATAGAAGTGATTGATGATGGCGCAGGCATAACTGAACAGAATCGTAGTAAGCTGTTTGAGCCATTTTACACTACAAAAAGTACGGGTAACGGCCTGGGCTTATACATTTCACGCGAACTGGCTGAGGCAAATAATGCCAAATTAAATTTTCATTCGCTAGATCGTGGTACTGCATTTACTCTCGAGTTAAGAAATACAAATTAAAGGCAATACTCAAGTATGTCCAAAAAACCAACCTGCCTGATCGTCGATGATGAAACCGACATCCGCGAACTCCTTGTCATGACACTGGAGCGCATGGATATTGAAACCTATAGCGCATGCTGTGTGGAAGAGGCCAAAATCTTGCTGGCACAGCGCCCTTACGGACTTTGCATTTCCGATATGCAAATGCCTGATGGCACCGGACTGGATCTGCTGCATTACATTAATCAATTCCATACCGGCTTGCCGGTTGCAATCATCACTGCGCACGGTAGCGCTGAAAATGCGGTGTGTGCATTAAAAGCCGGCGCCTTTGATTATCTATCCAAACCAATTTCGCTTAAACAGTTACGGCCTGTGGTGGAATCGGCGCTCAAACTCACCACCCAAACCAATCAATCCCAGCCCAATACGCTTGAAATGATTGGAGACTCCGAGCAGATCAAACATGTACGCATGATGATAGCAAAACTTGCGCGTAGTCAGGCACCGGTTTACATCAGCGGAGAATCCGGGAGTGGTAAAGAATTAGCCGCAAATTTGATCCACAAAAACAGCTCACGCGGAGACGGTGCATTCATCGCCGTAAACTGTGGCGCTATTCCTGAAAACCTGATGGAAAGTGAATTCTTCGGTTATAAAAAGGGAGCCTTCACCGGCGCCAATCAGGATAAGGAAGGTATGTTTCAGGCAGCAAACGGCGGCACTTTATTTCTGGATGAAGTAGCAGATTTACCTTTACTGATGCAGGTCAAATTACTGCGTGCGATACAAGAGAAAAAAGTACGTATGGTCGGCAGCACGAGCGAAGAAGCTGTCGATGTACGTATTATCAGTGCCACACATAAAAATCTTGCCGAAATGATGGACAACGGTCAATTCAGGAAAGACCTTTATTACCGTTTGAATGTAATCCAGCTCAAGATGCCCGCATTACGTGATCGCCCTGCGGATATCCCGTTAATCGCCAACACGTTATTAAATAAACTTTGCACAAATCAGCAAATAACAATACCGAGCATCGATAGTGATGCACTTGCATATATTTCTACACTGCCGTTCTCGGGCAATGTGCGTGAGCTGGAAAATATGCTGGAACGTGCCTTGGCACTTTGCAATGGCGAAGTCATTACCATCGATGACTTAATGATTGAAGATGACGCGGCAGCGAGATTCATGAACGGCGAATTTGACGATCAGGCAGACGAACTAACACTGACCGACTATCTTGAAAATGTTGAGAAAAAGGCAATTATCCAGGCGCTGAGCAAAACCAACAATAATAAAACTGCAGCTGCCAAATTACTGGGGGTAACCTTCCGCACCCTGCGGTATCGGCTTGCTAAGCTCGGGCTGTCAAAAGAAACCGATACAGACCTGGAAAATGATAGTGAGTGATCAGAAATAAATTAAGGGCGCTTCAAAGCGCCCTTAATATTCAAACATTTATTTTAAAGAAAGACTGATTAATTGAGCGAGCGGGATGAAGTGCAAGGCGCACGGAACGCAGGAACCGAGATAGTATGCGATATACAGCGAGGTTACGAGTACCGCGCAACGTAGCAATTCGCCCGCGTAGCCATTTAATCAGTTTTTTTCCTAGCTCAACACCAGCAACAAATATGTTACATACAATGCACCGTTTACAAACAGGTGCCATACCCTTATACCACCCTTAGCCGTTAAGTACCTGAGCCAGATTGCGGCCATCAGCGTCATGACGATACCTAGCAACACTTCCTGACGTGGCTCCCATGGCGTGAGCATAATACCGATTGCCGGTAACAAAGTACCCTGAAACACCATGGCACCGGTGATATTGCCAAAAGCCAGTGTATCTTTGCCTTTACGTATCCATAAAATACTGTTCACTTTTTCCGGCAACTCAGTCGCAATCGGAATAATCAGTAAGGAAAGCAGCAGGGCAGAAATGCCTAATATTTGTGAAGCCTCTTCAACACCATGGATAAAGCCTTTAGCACCAGCTACCAGAAGACCCAGCCCCAATAACAGCTGAAATACAATCACAGTCATGTTGTTAGGCAGACCAACTTTACATAAGAACATATCGCCGCCGGCTTCGGTGGCATGTCCTTCTTGCACCAAAGCTTTTGAAGCATTGATTGTCATCATCACATAGACGAAATAAATCATCACCATGCAAAAACCCAGTGCATAACGCACAGCAATTAACGTATGCGGTACGAACATGGCGATTGCGGCAAAACTGAATGCAATGATAAAAAAGTTAAGATCACGCACCAGACCTGTACGCTCAGGCCTTAAATGCCCTTGCGTACCGCGGCGCTTCCATACTGAAATTGCCATTAACGAAATAGAAAGTGTCGCCAGCATCAAAGGTGCTCCCAAGATTGCACCTACACCAATCTCTTCGTTAGTCGCTGCATTCTGCGTACCTGCCAGCAATGCGAGTAAAGGCACGGATGTTTCCGGTAGCGCGGTACCTACGGCAGCAAACAAAGAACCGGTAACACCTTCCGATATTTTTAATTTTTCACCCAAGTGCTCGAGCGCATTGGTAAAGACTTCGGCTGCAATCAGGATAACAACCAGCATCACTGCTAATTCTAAGAATACCATCAGGTTTTTCCTTGATTAAATACTAAACGTTAAATACAAATTTAAATATGCGCGCATTTTAAACTGAAATCCACATAAAATTAGTGCTGACGCTATTTGTTTGATCAATTAATTGTTAATACACAAATTCCTGCGCTAAAACAAAATCTTGCGTGATAATAATAAAAGTTTATAAATTTCACGAGCTATGACAATTTACCATATCAACCAGGCTGGATTTGCAGAGGGTGCTATATTCATTGCATCACCAAATTTTGATGCGCGCCCACTGACAGAGGCTGAAAAACCAGCAGATATCAGTTTAATTGTTGTGCATAACATCAGCCTGCCACCCGGCCAGTATGGCGGCAATGGCATTATTGAGCTGTTTACTAATCAGCTTAATGCGGATGAACACCCCTACTATGCACAAATACACACCTTCAAAGTGTCTGCACATTTTTTAATCCGGCGCGATGGCACCCTGATTCAATTTGTTTCATGTTTGGAGCGTGCCTGGCATGCCGGCGTATCAAATTGGCAGGGGCGTGAACGTTGTAACGATTTCTCTGTCGGAATTGAGCTTGAGGGCAGTGATTTTGAAGCGTTCTCAGCTAAACAATATCAAACATTGAATAATTTAATTGCCGGTGTCAGGAAAGCTTATCCAATTCAGTCTATAGTAGGGCATTCCGATATCGCGCCAGGGCGAAAAACTGACCCTGGCCCTTATTTTGACTGGCAGCAGGTAATAAAATAAGGACGCTTTCACATACGCTAACTTTAGCTTTTACAATACAAAAAATATTAATTCATTACTTATGCACAAAAACACACAGCTTATTCTACTGATATTACTTTTCACCTTGGTAACGGGCTGCGGCAATAAAGACAAAACAGCAGATGGCAAAGCCAATGAAAATAAGGGCCCGAAACCAACGCTGGTCACTGTGACACAGGTCAAGGACACCGCTATAGAAATCACAGAGTCAGCCGTGGGTTCAATCGAAGGCCTGATTGATCCCACCATTGCAGCAGAAGTAGCTGCACGTGTGGTTAAAGTGCACGTTAGCCCCGGACAAAGGGTTAAAAAAGGCGAGCTGATTGCCACACTGGATGCTGTTGATTTTGCGTTACAGCGCAACGAAGCACAGGCAGAGGTAGCCCGTATTGAAGCGCTGTTACAGAACCAGACCAAGATCGTGACCCGCAGTCAGGCACTGGTCAACAAAAATTTTATTTCGCAAAATGCTGTGGATACTGATCTCGCACAGCAGAATGTGCTCAAAGAGCAGCTGACCGGTGCTAAAGCGCGCATTGACAGCATTAATCACAGCAGCAGCAAAACCAGAATTTACGCACCTACTGATGGTGTTGTTGAAAAGAAAATTGTCGACACCGGTGAGTTTGTAAAAGTAGGCGACCCATTATTGCAGATCATTTCAAACAAGCGCTTGCGCGCTCACATCCCTTTCCCGGAGCGTATCAGCGGCCAGCTAAGACCGGGCATGAAAGTACGCCTAAGCACCCCGACCAGCACCAAAGTAGTTGAATCTGTGATTCGTGAGCTAAAACCGATGATTACTGAAAGCAATCGCTCTATCGACGTACTTGCCGATGTGACGGATGAAGCTGACTGGCAGCCAGGCGCCAGCGTCACGGGTACCGTGGTTATCGGCGAGCAGTCTTCCGCCTTAATGGTTCCTGAGCAGAGCGTCGTGTTGCGGCCAGCAGGCGAAGTCGTGTATCTGGTGAAAGATGGCAAAGCACATCAGGCCATTGTGAAAACCGGGCAGCACCAGAACGGATTGGTTGAAATTACCGAGGGTGTGAGTGCTAACGACACTATTGTGATGGATGGCGCTGGCTTCCTGACAGATCAGGCGCCTATTCAAATTACCACCAGCCATACTGCACAATAATACAAAGATCGCCGCATGACATTACCTGAACTCTCGATCAAACGCCATGTTCTTGCCTGGATGCTGTCAGGCGTGATTGTTTTATTCGGCATCATCTCTTATCAGCGCATCGGCATTGACCGTATTCCAGCCATTGATTTCCCCATCATTGTTGTGAATACTACCCTGCGTGGCGCTAATCCCGATGTCATCGACACCAGCGTCACCAGCATTATCGAATCCGCCATCAATACCACACCTGGCATTGAGCATATTCAGTCATCCTCGTCACCCGGCGTATCTGTCATCACTATCACATTCTCGCTGGATAAAGATATTGATGTTGCCTATAACGAAGTACAAGCCAAAGTCAGCCAGATATTGCGTCGCCTGCCGAATGACACCGACCCGCCAGTCATACAGAAAGTCGATACCAACGCCTCGGCAGTGATATGGCTGGCACTCAGCGGTGACCGCACCATACAGCAGCTTAACCTGTATGCAAACAATGTATTAAAGAAAAAATTCGAGACCATCAACGGTGTTGGTGAAGTGAGCATCGGTGGCCGTCGCGACCGCGTAGTGCGTGTCAATATCAAGCCGGAGCAAATGGCCGCTTACAAAGTCACTGCCAATGATCTGATATCAGCATTTAATCGTGAGCACATACAGCTACCGGGCGGTTTTCTAGTCAGTGCGCAATCAGAACAATTGCTCAAACTTGATATGGAGTTTCATAATGTCAGGGAATTAGGCGAACTGATCGTTTCAACTAATACCGGCGTACCAATTCGCCTCAAAGATGTAGCGGCAATAGAAGACGGCATCACCGATAATCGTCAGGTCGCGCGCTATAACGGCAAGCCTACCGTAGGTCTTGGCATGGTCAAGATTGCAAATGCCAATACTGTAGATATCATCAAAGAAGTTGAGCGCCGCCTGGAGCAGGACATACGGCCTAATCTGCCTCCGGGGATGAGTCTGGAAATATCGACTAACGACTCAATTTTTATTAACCAGCTTGTTGCCTCGCTTAAAGAGCACTTGATAGAGGGCACATTGCTGGCCGCACTGATTGTATTTATTTTTCTACGCTCGATACGCTCTACACTGATTGTAGCCACTGCAATACCAGTATCGTTACTGGCAGCGATTGCCGTGATGTACTTTTCCGGTTTTACGTTTAACTCGATGACACTTCTGGCGCTGCTGTTATTGATTGGCGTGGTAGTCGATGATGCAATTGTCGTGCTGGAAAACATATATCGCCATCGCGAACATATAGACCCCAACCCGGTCAGCGCCGCTTTGAACGGTGCGCGTGAAGTAACTTTCTCGGTTACGGCAGCATCACTGTCGCTGGTTTGTATTTTCGCGCCGGTCATTTTTATGGATGGCATGGTAGGTAAATTCTTCAACTCTTTCGGTATTGTCGTGACCTTCGGCGTACTGGCCTCACTGTTTGTGTCACTCACACTTACGCCAATGCTATGCTCACGCTACCTTACCGTAAGCCACCATGATGAAAATAAAGTTTATAGCTTCATCGGGAAGATGCTGGGTTCACTGGATAACGTTTATAAAAAGCTGCTGTTTACCTCACTAAAGCATCGCGGTGCGGTGCTGTTAATCACCGTGCTGTTTGTGATGTTCAGCGGTTATTTTTCATTCAAATATGTAGAAAAAGATTTTGTACCTGAATCTGACGAGAGTAGCTTCAGCATTACTGTCAAAACTCCGCTCGGTTCCAGTCTGGAATACACCGATTCGCGCCTGAAAATGGTCGAGGCCATTGTTGCCAGCCACAAGGATGAAGTAAACAGCTTTTTCTCTACGATTGGCGCCGGCTCGCGCGGTCAGGTCAATCAGGGCAACGTCAATGTACGCTTAAAACCAAAAGAAGAGCGTAACAAGAGTCAGCAGGCACTGATTAAAGAACTAAAAAAAGAATTGGACACGATCCCCGGAGTACGCGCGATTCCTACCGGTGCTTCAGTAGTGCGCGGGCAGCGCTCTGAGAAACTGCAATTCAATCTTACCGGCAGCAACCTGCAGGAAATCGGCCGCATTTCAAAACTGCTGCAGGAATCTCTCGGCAGCAACCCGAACATGGGGAAAGTTGACCTTGATGTGCAGCTTGATCTGCCGCAGCTCAACATGAAAGTTGACCGCGAACGTGCCGCGACTTTGGGCTTGAACGCGACTGATATTGCCACTGCGGTTAGTCTTTACGCCGGCGGCATTAATGTTGCCAAATATAACGATCAGAATGGAGATGGTCAGCGTTACGACATCCGCCTGAAGGCAGATGATGAAGATTTAAAAACTAGCGAAGATCTGCGTAAAATATTCCTGCGCAGCAGCAACGGCCAACTAGTGCGATTGGATGCAGTTGCCAGCTTTGAACCAGAATTAGGCGCTGCCGTGATTGGCCGTTACGATTTGCAGTATGCTGCAAACTTCTATGCCAACCCGGGCATGCCTCTGGGTGATGCAGTGGAGCTGGTAAAGGCAACCGCTGCCAAAATTGTTCCAGCCGAGTACAACATCAAAATGGTCGGTCAGGCTGAAGAGTTTGGCAAAACCTTTAAAAATATAAAATTCGTATTTTTATTAGCCTTCATCCTGCTCTATATGGTGCTGGCAAGCCAGTTCAATTCATTCATTCAGCCATTCATCATCATGCTCGCACAGCCACTCGCTATTATCGGCGGTCTTATCGCATTACTGATCTCGGGTGATACCCTCAATATGTTCTCGATGATCGGCCTGGTGTTACTGATTGGCCTCGTAGCTAAAAACTCCATTCTGCTGGTAGACTTATCCAATCAGCTGCGTGATAAGGGCGTAGCTATCGATGATGCGCTAAAGGAGGCATGCCCGATACGGTTACGCCCGGTGGTGATGACTTCTCTGACCATTATTCTGGCACTGCTGCCAGCTGCACTCGGTCTTGGTGCCGGCTCGGAGACCAATAAACCACTCTCCGTTGCCATCATCGGCGGCATGGTTTCATCTACCTTGCTGACGCTGGTAGTAGTGCCGGCCGCCTATTCGCTCGTGATGCACAGCCTGGAAAAATGGGAAGCTAAACGAGGAAGTCTAGCTCAAAAGTTTCAGATTAAGTTTTGAGATTAAACCGGCTTTTCAAGCAGTTCAAATTGTAAGCCGGTGATTTTAGGCTGCCACATCTCGGGATTCACCGGAAATGCTTTAACAATACCGGTACGCCGGTAGCCGCGCCGCTCATAAAAAGCAATCAGCTCATGACGTAGCGTAATAACATGCATGCAAAACTTACTCACTGACGAATGCTGTGCTGCATAGCTTTCAGCGTAAGTGAGTAATTGCTTACCTATACCTGTTCCTTGCATAGCCGGCTTTACTACAAACATACCAACATATGCCGCATCAGCTTTTTTCTCAAGACAAACTGAAGCAATCAGATCGTCACCGCTCACGCATACCAAAATCACGCTATGTTCAGATTCGATCAGATGCTGTACATCTGCAGCCGTTGTGCGCAAGCCATCAAGCAGATCAGCTTCGGTAGTCCAGCCTTGTCGACTGCTTTCGCCACGATAAGCGGCATTTACCAGCGCCGCAATAGCGGCTGATTCCGAGATAAGTGCACAGCGAAAAAATAGCGCCTGCATCACTAATCTTTAGATGTGGTTGCCAGCTTCTGCACAACCAGACTGCCGATCATGTCGCCCTGCACATTCACGGCAGTACGCAGCGTATCCAGTAATCTGTCTACCGGCAGCAGAATAGCAATCGCCTCAGCCGGCAGCCCTACTGATTGCAGCACCATGACCATCGTCACCATGCCGGCACTGGGGATGCCCGGTGCACCCATTGCTGCGATCATCGCCGTAAAGCACACTATCAGCTGTTGTGCGATAGTGAGCTCGACCCCGATCAGGTTGGCAATAAATAATGCAGCAGCAGCTTCATAAAGCGCCGTGCCATCCATATTGATGGTAGCCCCTAATGGCACAACGAAACCGGCAATTTCGGGCTTAACATTCAACTGCTGGCTAGCACAGCGCAAAGTCACCGGTAGCGTAGCTGAGCTCGAACTGGTCGCAAATGCTGTGACTAATGCCTCACGCGCGCCGCGCCAGAAAGTAAGAGGGGACATACGGGTAAATAAATATAAAATCAGTGGCAGCACTACAACCCCATGTAGCAGCAAAGTGCCGACCACCACCGCTACAAATTTAGCCAATATTGCCAGCATGGCAACATCCTGTCCTGCTACCAGTTTAATCAGCAGGGCCATAATCCCGATCGGCGCCAGACGCATCACCCACTCGACGATCAGCATGGTCACGTCCAGTGCTTCCTGCAATAGTGTGCGCAGATGCTTGAAGCGCTCGCCACCCATCACCAGTGCAATACCCAGCATCAGCGCAAACATGACCACCGCCAGCACATTGCCTTGTGACAGTGCAGCAAACGGATTCACAAATAAACCATGCAGAAACTGGGCAAAGAATTCCGGCAATGGCAGCTGCTTTGCCTCAAAATTTTGCATAGCATGCTCGAACAGATTGATCGAGAGACCAGCACCGGGTTTGAAATACAGGCTGGCTGCCATCCCCAGAAAAATTGCTATCGCCATGCTACTGACAAAAAACAATATAGTTGTCACCCACACACGCTGCATTTGCTGATGCTGGCGCAGATTGGCAATGCCGACGGTGATGGAACAGAACACCAGCGGGATCAGCACCATTTTGAGCAAATCGATAAACAAGGTGCCAACCAGACCTGAAGCATACAAAACCGTTTGCGCAGTTTGATGTTCAGCGCCCAGCCCATGCAAATACACACCGGCGGCAACACCGAAAATTGCGCCTAATAGAATCTGTGCGTTAAGGCTAGGCAGCTTCATAAACTACTTAATTACTCTGCTGCTTTTGGTTTGACAGCCTTAGGTTTGGCAACTTTTATTTTTTCAACTTTAGGCTTTGCAGTTTTTGGTTTTTCAACCTTTGGTTTGTCAGCTTCTGGCTCTGCAGCTTTTGCTTTTACCGTTCTCGGCTTCTTTGCTCTTGGTTTAACCTCTTCAGGTTCAGTAGCTATAACAGATTCAACTGCTGCAACCTCATCCGGCGCAGCTGCTTCACTAATTTCAACATCCGCTTTATCTGTCCCTGCCACATTGGCGCCCTGTGTTTTTTCAAACACCGCAGCAAAAAAGCCATCTGTATTATGCAGATGCGGCAGCAGTTTTAAATAATTGCCGGTATCCAGCTCGATTTGCTGTTGCGCTAAAATTTCAGCCGCATTCAGTAATTTAAAATCCGGGTGTGCAGCCAGAAACTGCTCTGCGATGTTCTCATTCTCGTCATTGAGCAAACTACAGGTCGCATAAATCAAGCGCCCGCCGATTTTTGTGAGCTTGGCAGCACGTGCCAGAATGTTGGTTTGCTTGACATTCAGCTCAGCAACATCTTCCGGCATCTGGCGCCATTTTAAATCCGGGTTGCGACGCAAGGTACCTAGTCCGCTGCACGGCGCATCAACCAATACACGATCAAATTTGCCGTTCAAGCGTTTTAATTTAGGGTCAGTTTCGCTGCTGATCAATTGTGCATGCATATTACTTAAACCAGAACGTTTCAGACGCTGACCCAGATTGTGCAGACGCTTTTCAGACACATCAAACGCATACAAGCGGCCAGTGTTACGCATCAGTGCCCCAATGGCCAGACTCTTGCCGCCTGCACCGGCGCAAAAATCTGCAACCATCATGCCGCGCTTAGGTGCCACCAGATATGCCAATAACTGACTGCCCTCATCCTGCACTTCAATTTTGCCTTCAGTAAACAATATGTGACGACCAATGTTCATGCGGTTAGGCATGCGGATACCGATCGGTGAATAAGGGGTTTTGGTAATGTTAGTTTCACCTGAAGTATTCTCAGCGATGAATTTTGCAAACACTTCATCACGGTTACCTTTGATCGTATTCACGCGTAGATCCAGCGTTGCCTGCTCGTGCATACTACGGCCAATCGTAAGCGCTTCTTTCTCGCCGTATTGTGCAACGAGTTTGTCCCACAACCAGTCGCGCACATCAGCCTGTACAGCAAGCGGCAAATTCTCGGTAGATTTCGCCTTGATCATATGCGCCCACTCTTTTTGCTGTTCGCTAAGCATAGGTTCCAGTTCGCGGATACTCATGCCTTGTACACGCAGCAGATACGCCAGGATAAGCTTACGCGCATCATCTGGATCATCCTCTTCGTTAGCAGTCACGGTGCTCAGAAAGCGTAAACGGCGCAGAACACCATAAACACTTTCCGCCACAAACGCGCGCTCTTTGGTACCCAGATCTCTATTATTGCGAAAGAATTCACTTAATTTAGCGTCCGCAGGGCTACTGAATGTGAGCAGATTAGATAAAACAACAGCAGCTTGGCGAATCAGGTTGGGGGTCATATTGGTTTCTTTACTTTAATTTTCTTTAATGTTTTGTAGCAAGTAAATATATTACCGGAATCATGAAAAACATATTTTATGAAATGCAGTGCGCTCATGAAATATGAATTTTAATGATTCCTTTATTCTATTTTTAACTCGGTTAATATCTGTTCCAGCTTCTGGCCATTATCGTCAACCATCAAAATTTTCACCGGTATATAATGATAATCGGCAGCGAGCCACAGTTCTTTGGTCTCTTCTGTATCCTGGGCTGGCGGCACGAGATGCAGCGTCTTGTATTGCACACCTGCGCTAACAACAACTTCAGGCTCAGAATTGATATGGTATTGATACTGATTAAGTTTTTTACCGGTTGTCAGCGTTACCGTGATGTCACCCTTTATCGGTTTTGGCATATACATGAACTGGTAAGGAAAGCTTGCCAGATCCTGAGTACCGGCAGTGAGCGGTGCTTCTTTCTGTTTGCCTTTTACCGTCATGCGCAGATTCTGCTTAGCCCAGTCAAAATCGGCCAACAATGCTTTCTTGGCATTATCGCCCTGACGCAACTCAAAATGCTCAGGCTTTAATCCCTGTGCGCTCACTTCTCCGCTACTGGTCAATACCCGCTCACCAAACAGCGCATAAACACCGATGCCTTTGGTAACACTCTCAACCTTGTAAGTGCTGCCATTGATTGCAAACTGCTCGTGTACTTTTGCAAACGGCTGACCATTCTTTGTCACTTCATACACTGCCTGAATGCGTGTAGGCAGGGCAGCATTAAACAATGCTGCCGGCTCCGCCATAGCCGATGTCGCCGATAACAAAACTGCAAAGCTTAATAATTTGATGTGGTTAAACACAAGATTTCCTTTAATTTAAGAAACACATCAATCTAACGCGCCAGCAGAGGTTTCGTTACATAGCGTTTTATTACTAGGCTTATCAGCTAAATAACAATGGTCGGCGCTTCACCTGCATTTTGAGCACGGATATGACCGATTTCAAACACAGTTTCACCGGAAGCTTCCAGCAATTGTTTCGCCTGTGCCACATGTTCTTTTGCCACAATCACCGCCATACCGATACCGCAGTTAAACGTTTTGTACAACTCACTCGGCACGATATTGCCCTGTGCCTGCAGCCATTGGAATAATGGTGGCAACTGCCAGCCATCAGCCCTGATTTCAGCAGTCAAACCTGCCGGCAGCACACGTGGGATATTCTCGGTAATGCCGCCGCCGGTAATGTGCGCCATGCCTTTTACAGGCAAAGCTTCAATCAGCTTCAACAATGATTTCACGTAAATACGTGTAGGTTCCATCACTACATCTTTAAACTTTCTGCCGTGGAAGTCTGACTCAAAGTCGATACCTGATTTTTCAATCAATTTACGAATCAGTGAATAACCGTTTGAGTGTGCGCCGCTTGAAGCCAGCCCCAACACTACGTCACCGGCAGCGATGGTCGTGCCGTCAATCAGTTTGGCTTTATCGGCACAACCTACAGCAAAACCCGCCAGATCGTATTCGCCTGCCGGGTACATGCCTGGCATTTCTGCCGTTTCACCACCTACCAATGCACAGCCGGATTGCTCACAGCCTTGGGCAATACCTTTAATCACCTGCGCAGCTACGCCAACTTCGAGCTTGCCACATGCAAAGTAATCCAGAAAAAACAATGGCTCGGCACCTTGCACCAGAATATCATTCACGCTCATGGCTACCAGGTCGATACCCACGGTGTCATGTTTATTCAATTCAAAAGCAAGCTTTAATTTAGTACCAACACCATCAGTACCGGAAACCAGAATCGGCTCTTTGAATTTTTGCGGTACCGCAAATAAAGAACCGAAGCCACCGATGCCGCCTAACACTTCCGGGCGCATGGTGCGTTTGGCAAAAGGTTTAATTTGCTCAACTAAGGCATCGCCCGCTTCAATATCTACACCCGCATCACGGTAGCTGATAGAAGTTTTGTCTGAATTATTGGCGCTCAAGTGCGTTCTCGCTTTCTACTAAAATTGTGTTCTGTCGTTATCATTCTGGATATTGGATCAGGGCGCGTGATGATAATGGGATAGTTTGCGTGGCAGTTTAGTTGATTTTTTAATATGCATAGGAATACTATGCATATTAAAAAATCGGCTAAAATGACCGCAAAATAGCCATTAGCATCTGCACAGGATTTAAATCCGACTAATGCAAGATCCAGAATGCTTCTATTTTAACCGAAATGCTTGATTAACCGAAATTTCAGGCATATCAAAATTCCATAATAATCAAAAGAATGGTGAACTTAACAAATGGATAACCGCACACATTACCTTTGGTGGATTGCCGGGTTAGCCATCTGCGGCCTTATTTACCTGTTAGGGCCGATACTGACGCCATTCTTAATTGCAGCCATTCTGGCTTACATTACCAATCCGCTTGTAAATAAAATTGATACACTGCACTTCTCTGTTTTTAATAACAGATTTAGCTACAGCCCAAGCCGCATCATCGCCACATTAATCGTGATGCTACTTTTGCTCGCACTGCTGCTGCTAATACTGGTCATTGTTGTGCCATTGATGCAAAAAGAATTTTTGCTGATCTCACAAAAACTGCCGGTCTACTTCAATACTGTAAAAAACTTTCTGGAGCCATGGCTACTGAAGAACTTTGGTGTTGCACTTAATATAGACTACGCGCAGATCCAGCAAATCGTGACCGAGAACTGGCAAACCGCCGGTAACTTTGCCAAACAAATCGCACTGGGTATTGGTAGCCATGGCTTGGCAATACTAGGCTGGCTGGCTAATCTGATTCTTATCCCCTTGGTTCTGTTTTACCTGCTGGTAGATTGGAATGTAATTATTGCTAAAATCAACCATTTATTACCCAGAAAAGTGCTGGCAAAAACCGTAGAAATCGCCAGCGATATTGACGCGGTTCTGGCTGAGTTTCTGCGCGGCCAACTCGCAGTCATGCTGCTCATGAGTGTGTTTTATGCTACAGGCTTATGGATGGCAGGATTAGAACTTGCACTGCCGATCGGTGTGTTATCAGGTTTACTGGGCTTTGTACCGTATCTGGGGATTGGCCTTGGCCTCGGCTTGGCAACACTTTCTGGCCTGTTACAATTCGGTAATTTAAACGACCTGATTCCGGTATTGATTGTATTTGGCCTTGGGCAGGTAGTGGAAAGTATGATACTAACCCCTTATCTGGTGGGCGACCGCATTGGGCTCCATCCATTAGTCGTGATTTTTGCGCTGATGGCTGGTGGTCAATTATTTGGCTTTACCGGCGTACTGCTGGCACTGCCAGTTTCCGCAGCCATTGCTGTCGGCTTCAGGCACGCAAGGCAGCGTTACCTTTCCAGCAATCTTTACAATGGTTAATTCAGAGACTTCTCAAGTTTGAAACAGTTACTTTTAGACATTCAGCCGCTGGCACCCGCTACGCTTGATAACTTTATAGCGGGCAGCAATGAAGAAGCTTTGCATAGCCTGAGAATGGCAATAGATGGTGCAAATGAAGCACGCTTCATCTATCTGTGGGGCACGCCCGGCAGCGGCAAAAGCCACTTGCTACAAGCCTGTAATGACTTGGCACTTGAACGAGACCTGCCGCTTAGTGTGGTAGATGATGTACATACACTAGATGATGAAGCACAGATCGAGTTATTTAACTACTTCAATCAGTTACGCGCATCTGGCGGCATTCTGATTACCAGCGGCAATGCTGCGCCAACACAGATGGGACTGCGTGATGATCTGGCCACTCGGCTGGCTTGGGGTCTGGTCTACCAGTTGCACCCACTCTCAGATGAAGAAAAAGCTAAGGCACTGAAAACGCACGCAAAAGAACGCGGCATGAAATTGCCGGATGAAGTTGTGGACTACTGCCTGCGCTATCTGCGCCGCGACCTGCCTACACTAATGGCAGTATTAAACGCACTGGATAAATGGTCACTGACCGAGAAAAAACCGGTGACAGTACCGATGCTTAAAAAACTGTTGCAACTGGAATTGGAGATTTAACCCGGTAACAACCAGCTACTGTAAAATTATAAAATCGTTATAAATACTATTGATAGATAAACACTATCCAAGGAATACAATATGCTACGTATCACTGAAATAAAACTGCCGGTAGAAAACGCGCAGTCGCTCACCCATCAAGCCGATGAAATCAAGACCGCGCTTTTAAAACGGCTGGAAATTCCCGAAAGTGATCTGATTCACTTCGATATTTTTAAACGCGGTGTAGATGCACGCAAATCGCACGCGATTCTGTATGTTTACAGCCTGGACGTAACCGTCAAAAACGAGGCCAAAATTCTGGCTAAATTCCGTAAAGATGCACACATTAAACCCGCACCGGATACTGAATACAAATACGTCGTCCAAAATACATCGTCAGATAAACCGCGCCCGGTAGTTGTCGGCTTTGGCCCGGCCGGGATTTTTGCTGCGCTCATTCTGGCGCAATCCGGTTTCAAGCCGATTGTGCTGGAGCGCGGCAAAGCAGTACGCGAGCGCACTAAAGATACTTGGGGTCTGTGGCGTAAAAACAAATTGAATCCGGAATCTAACGTGCAGTTCGGCGAAGGCGGTGCCGGCACTTTTTCTGACGGTAAGCTTTATAGCCAGATCAAAGACCCCAAGCATTATGGCCGCAAGGTGATACAGGAATTTGTAAAAGCCGGCGCACCGCAAGAAATCCTATATGTCAGCCATCCGCATATCGGCACTTTTAGACTGGTAGGCATGGTAGAAGAAATGCGCAATACCATTATTGCGCTTGGCGGTGAAATCCGCTTTGAAAGCCGCGTAGAAGATATTGAACTCACCAAAGACCAAGACGGGCAGAATCAGGTACAGGCCGTAGTGCTGCAAACCGGCGAGCGTATTGCGACTAACCATCTGGTATTGGCCGTAGGCCACAGCGCACGTGACACTTTTGAGATGATTTATAAACGCGGCATCTACATCGAGGCCAAACCATTCTCAATCGGCTTTCGTATCGAGCATCCACAATCTCTGATCGACAAAGCCAGATACGGCAAGAGCTATAGTGAAGACTTACTTTCAAAGTTAGGTGCGGCAGATTACAAGCTGGTGCACCACGCCAAAAACGGACGCTCGGTTTACAGTTTCTGCATGTGTCCGGGCGGCACCGTGGTCGCGGCTGCTTCAGAACCCAATCGCGTCGTGACCAACGGCATGAGCCAATACTCTCGTAACGAGCGTAATGCCAATGCCGGCATCGTCGTTGCCATTACGCCAGAAGTTGATTACCCGGATCACCCGCTCGCCGGCATGGAATTGCAGCGCCAGCTTGAAGGTAATGCTTTCGTACTTGGCGGCAGTAATTACAATGCGCCGGGGCAACTGATTGGAGATTTCATCGCAAACCGACCTTCAACCAAATTCGGTGAAGTGACGCCTTCTTATACGCCGGGTGTGCACCTGACTAATCTGGATACCGCCTTACCTGAGTTTGCAATCACGGCAATCCGCGAAGCGATTCCGGAATTCGCCAAACAGGTTAAAGGCTTTGACTTGGCCGACGGGGTGCTAACAGGGGTTGAAACACGCACCTCTTCACCTATCCGTATCAAACGTGATGACGAGTCCTTGCAAAGTATCAACACCAAAGGCTTGTATCCATGTGGTGAGGGTGCTGGCTATGCCGGCGGTATTCTCTCAGCAGGAGTTGATGGCATCAAGGTGGCGGAGGCAGTGGCATTAAGTCTGAATGCAGCTTAAGTAAAGCAGACATTTAATCTTTTACCGTTTCAGGATTTGCAAAATCATAAAAAAAGCGGTGGAGAATTCCACCGCTTTTTTTATCGACTGCCGGTTATAACAATGACTATTGTCTGATCAGATAGTCAAACGCGCCTAATGATGCTTTTGAACCTTCACCCATTGCAATAATAATTTGCTTGTAAGGCACTGTCGTCACGTCACCTGCAGCAAATACGCCTGGCAGAGAAGTCTTACCATGTGCATCCACTACGATTTCATTGAACTTGCTTAACTCCATACCGCTGGTTCTGAGCCAATCCGTATTGGGCAGCAAACCAATCTGTACAAATACGCCAGCTAACTCAATCGTATGCAGCACTTTGGTTTCACGGTCACGATAAATCAAGCCATTTACTTTTTGATCTACGCCAGTAATTTCTGTCGTTTCTGCATTCAGCACTACTGTCACATTCTTCAGTGTGAACAATTTATTCTGCAAAATCGCATCGGCAGTCAATTTGTTACTGTGTTGAATCAAAGTGACATGACTCACAAAACCAGCCAGATCAATTGCTGCCTCAACGCCAGAGTTACCGCCGCCGATAACGGCAACATGCTTACCTTTGAATAGCGGACCATCACAGTGCGGGCAATAAGCGACACCTTTACCACGGTATTCTTTTTCACCCGGAATATTCAGCTCTTTCCAGCGTGCGCCGGTAGCTACGATCACGGCTTTGCTTTTAAGGGTAGCGCCGCCTTCAAGCTTAACCTCTATAAGCTCACCTGAACCTGAAGCAGGTGCATTCAGTGACTGCGCACGCTGCAGGCGCATTACATCAACACCATAAGAAGTTACATGCTCTTCAAACGCAGCAACGAGTTTTGGCCCTTCCGTCTCTTTAATGGAAATAAAGTTCTCAATCGCCATCGTGTCCATGACCTGGCCGCCAAAACGGTCGGCAACTACACCGGTTTTAATACCCTTACGTGCAGCATAAATCGCTGCAGATGCACCGGCAGGACCGCCGCCAACGATAAGCACATCAAATGGCTCCTTAGCAGCCAGCTTTTTCGCTTCGCGTGCTTCCGCACCTTTATCCAGCTTAGGCAGAATTTCGTCCAGACCCATGCGACCGGCACCAAATTCTTCACCGTTCATGTAGATGGTTGGTACTGCCATGATGTTGCGTTCAGCAACTTCTTGCTGATACAAGGCACCGTCGATCATGACATGCGTAATATTCGGGTTAATGACTGCCATTAAATTAATTGACTGCACCACTTCCGGGCAGTTATGGCAGCTTAATGAAATGTAGGTTTCAAAATGAAACTTGTCTTCAAGCGCTGCAATCTGTGCAATTTTCTCTGCTTCCAGTTTAAGTGGATGTGCGCCCACATGCAGCAAAGCCAATACCAATGAAGTAAATTCATGACCCATCGGAATACCGGCAAAACGAATACCCACTTCTTTAGCAGCATCTTTGTGCGTAGCAGCACGTTTCACAGCAAATGAAGGTTTACGCGCGTCATCTTCATGCGTCAGCGTAATCTTGTCAGACATCGCGGCAATTTCTTCCAGCAGGGCTGACATTTCTTTAGCACCGGCGCTGTCATCTAGTGACGCAGCCAGCACAATCGGCTCTCTGAGCATTTGCAAATACGTTTGAAGCTGAGTTTTGATAGTGGTATCTAATGCCATGGTTAATCTCTTTGGTATCTGAATGTTTCAAAAGAAGCTTTATCTTATGGATAAAACTATGTGTCTAGATTGATATCTAGGTTGCATCCCCAAGCTTGTGGCTTGGGGATTACAAAACAATTAAAGCCTGGCCTTAATTAGATCTTGCCTACCAAGTCCAGTGAAGGCGTAATTGTGCTTGCGCCTTCTTGCCATTTAGCCGGGCATACTTGACCTGGGTTAGCTGCGGTGAATTGCGCTGCTTTTAACTTGCGTAGAGTTTCTTTTACATCACGTGCAATTTCATTGCTGTGAATTTCTACTGTTTTAATCACGCCATCTGGATTGATCACGAAAGTGCCGCGCAATGCCAAACCTTCTTCATCAATATGCACGTCAAAAGCACGTGTTAACTGGTGTGTAGGGTCGCCTACCAGTGGGAATTGCGCTTTACCTACAGCTGGTGAAGTTTCGTGCCAAACTTTGTGTGAGAAGTGAGTATCTGTTGTTACGATGTAAACTTCTGCACCTGCTTTTTGAAATTCTGCATAGTTATCAGCAGCATCTTCAACTTCAGTTGGGCAGTTAAATGTAAATGCAGCTGGCATGAAAATGACAACAGACCATTTACCTTTAAGGTTTGCTTCAGTCACTTCAATGAATTTACCATTGTGGTAAGCCTGTGTTTTAAAAGGTTGAACCTGCGTATTAATTAATGACATAATTTTTTCCTTTGTTGATTAAAAATCGGTGGTTGATGGAAACTCTATCAATTCATGATTCGAATTATAGAGAGGTTAATTAATTAAGTACAATATATCATTTTAATGATATTGATAAATTAAACTTATCAAAAAAAGGAGCTTAAATTTATAACGTCCCATTATCAATTTTAATGATCTGAATACGACTTTGTAGATTACTACAATTTTAATACTGCAGTAACAGAATGTATAACGCCAGCCTTTGCATGCTAAAGCCTATACAAACTTTATTACAGGAATACTAGGCTGATGTAACAGCAATATCCTGCGTCGCGGTGGCGCCGTGATTGTCGTACCAAGTTACGGCAACAATGTCGCCGACCTTTGCACCTTTCAACCTGAAAGTCAGATAGGGATTTTTAGATACACCGGTACCCCACTGCGCTTCTAGAACGGCTTTACCATTGAGGGTTGCCGTTAACAGTTGCACAAAGTGAGCAGGCACAAGCCTGTCAAAGTCATCTTTTCTGCGACCAGTCTCCATAGGATGACTCATCAACACTTTGACTTCAACAAAATCACCCTTAAGCTGGGCGCGCATTTTCATGTTATCCATATATCAGCCTCAAGCTATTAGCCGCAACCATTTTCAAGCACCACTACGTTTTTGGCATTGGTAAAATAGCGGCCACCTACCTTTACAACTATTTTAATATCTGAGGTTTCTGCCATCTTAATGCGCGTTACGACATAAGGCTCCGCGCCATTGCTGAACATAAAGTTAGCAATCAGCGGCGTTGGATTTTTCTCGACGAATATCGCAATCGCCTCCGTGTTTACAATATTACTTTTTACTTCCACTTGTACAATCGCGCCATTTTCTGCACGATCTGGAGCAATAATCTGGATATCGGCACTTGGAATTTCTGCATTGATATCAAGGTGCCGACTAGCATCATTCAACAGCACTGACTCAAACGCTGCTTTATTCCATAGCGCCGCCAGCACCTTGCTTGGCAGCAGTGCTATAAATGCTGCCAACCCTAATAAAAAATCTCTACGCTGCATTTTATTAGCCCTTATTATTAAGCAATAATCATTAATATTTGGGTTTTTTGTCATCACCCAGCATTTGCCTTAACTGCTTGAGACGCGCTTCAACAATAGACTGCTGATAAAAGTCGCCGTCATTCGCCTTTGCTGCAAGATCCATCTGCTCAATGGCGCGAGCAAGATCATACTTTCTATAATACGCTTCACTTTGTGCCTGATGGCTCAGTAATACCTTATTTTGCATAGTATAGGCCTTTGCCAGTAAATCATAAAAATAAGGATCATCCACATACAGGTTCTGCTTTGCTAAAATCAGCCGTACTGCATCTGCAGGCTGTTTAATTGCCAGAAAATGCTCAGCATAACCGTAAATTAACGCGCGATTATCCGGATACCGTTCTAGCGCAGTTGCATATTTTTTGGCTGCATTCTGCGGGCTATTCCTGGCAACTTCTAACCTTGCAGATAAATTTTCGAACATTGCATGTGGTGGCGCGTTCTTTTTCAACCAAGCGAGTTCTTTTTCAAGCTGCGTGAACGCATTTTTGCGTAAAAGCGCAACTGCAAGCCCATAATGTTCTGCGGCCTCATTGCTATAACGCTGCTCACGGATATTCTGCTCAAATAGACTGATAGCAGCATCAGATGATGAAGATGTTGCACGGAGTTTTGCGCGCACATAGTGAAACTCCACACTGTCAGTGACTTGCCGATATGGCATCTGTTCAACGCGGTTAGCCACATCCGCAATACGTTCTGATGTCAGGGGGTGCGTACGTAAAAAACTGGGGGCACTGCCTTCACTAAAACGAGAGCCTCGCTGCAAGGTACCAAAAAAATTAGGCATCGCGCGTACGTCGAAACCACCGCTATCCAGAATCTGTAAGCCGATACGATCAGCCTCACGCTCATGCTCACGTGTGTAATCCAGCTTGTTCTGCACACCAATAGCACTTACTGTAGTAAATGCGCCTGATGCTAACTGCGGGTTTGATCGTGACATCAGCAATGCCAATGCAAGCCCTGCAATATTCTTCAGCGTGTCAGTTTTCTGCGCTGCCAGCATGCGCGCTAAATGGCGTTGCGTGACGTGGCCAATTTCATGGCCTAATACGCTCGCTAGCTCAGACTCACTATTTGCGCCCAGCATTAACCCGGTATGCACACCGATGACACCGCCCGGCATCGCAAACGCATTAATCGATCTATCCTGCACGACAAAGAAATGAAATTTCTGCTGCTTTTCCGGGCCGTTTGCAACCAGTCTTGTACCTAGCGTCTTTAAATAATCGGTTACTTCGACATCACGCAACACATCATCGCTCATGGCGACTTCACGCAATATTTGCTCTGCAATCGCATCTTCCTGTAGCGGTGACATGACTGTTGCAGACACGTCACCTAAATCAGGCAACTCATTTGCAGACACGCAAGAAAATTGGAACACCGAAGCCATTGCCAAAATAATAATTGTTAAATTTGATTTCATTATTGCTATGATAACGTTTGTAGCTATTCAGTTCATGGAAAAATGTTTCAGAATATTACATCAGCACTTAGCAAAAGGCTTAACCTAAAGCGGGCTTAACTTCCAGATGAAATCAAATCAGCAGTCACTTACTCATTTTAATGCCAGCGGCCAGGCACACATGGTTGACGTTGGCACAAAATCCGAAACACATCGTATTGCGATTGCCAGCGGCTCCATCAGCATGCTGCCCGCAACACTAGCGCTAATTCAGCAAGGCAACAGCAAAAAAGGCGACGTGCTTGGCATCGCACGTATTGCTGCGATTCAGGCCAGTAAAAAAACTGCCGATCTGATTCCTTTATGTCACCCGATTGCACTGACCCATGTAACAGTAGATTTCGATATTAACGAAACCCCATCAAGCATCCAGTGCACAGTGACAACTGAAACCTACGGTAAAACCGGCGTAGAAATGGAAGCACTGACTGCCGTGAGTGCCGGTCTGCTCACAATTTACGATATGTGCAAGGCTGCAGATCGCGGCATGACCATCAACGATATCAAATTAGTAGAAAAACACGGCGGGAAATCCGGAGACTGGTTTGCTGGAAAATAACGACTATACCAGCAGAAGTTACTGGGATAAATGCAATGCAGATGACTGACCATGCACTACCAAATGCTCAAAATTAACTGCTGATAACGGTTTACTGAAATAAAAGCCTTGAAAGTAATGGCATCCGAATTTCTTCAGTAATTCGAACTGCTCCAACTGCTCCACACCTTCGGCAACAATATCACAACGAATAGTTTTGCCGACAGCAAGCACCATTTTGATGATCGCAGCATCATTAGCGTCTGTAAGCACATCATGCACAAAAGATTGATCAATTTTAATTTGGGTAACCGGCAGTTTTTTCAAATAAATTAATGACGAATGCCCAATCCCAAAGTCATCCAGCGAAACGCGGATACCCATTTTTTTAAGTACTTTCATCTTGCTGATCACATTGTCAATGTTATCAATCACCGCTGTTTCAGTGAGTTCGAGCTTTAACAAATCAGGGTCAATGTATGTAGCAGCAATAATTTCACGCAACTCATTGATGAAGTTAATGTATAAAAATTGTTTCGCGCTGATATTGACAGAAAGCCGGATTTTGCCAAGCAAAGGGTGCGCCTCCCATGCTTTAAGCTGCTCACATGCTTGCTGCAATACCCAATGGCCGATTTTAATAATTTCATTATTATTCTCGGCGATTGGTATAAATTCTGCCGGTTGGATTTCGCCTAGCTGATGATGCCCCCAGCGCAACAGCACTTCGGCACCGATTACATTCTGGTCCACATCTACAATACTTTGGTAGTTAAGATGTAATTCACTGTTTTTAACCGCATTAGACAGTGCGGACTCTAGCGCAAAGCGCTTATCTAGCCCTTCCTGCATTAATTCATCATAGAAACGATAAGTATTGCGGCCTGCCGCTTTAGCCTGATACATAGCAGTATCAGCATGCCTTAAGTGCATCTCAAAACCATTAAGCTGATCATCTTTAAATAATGTAATGCCTAAGCTTGCGCTGGTTTCAAACTCAAACAACCCCAAATGGTAACTGGCATTGAGTTTTTCCAATAACTTCTGCGCGACCTCACTTGCCTGCTGGTAAGCATGGCTGACATTACTGCTCAGACCCTCGAGAATCACTATAAACTCATCGCCACTGAGCCTGGCAACAGTATCGCCGGCTCTGAGCGTCAGCTGAATTCTTTTTGCCACTTCCATTAACAGCTGGTCGCCAACATCGTGGCCTTTACTGTCATTCAATGTTTTGAAATTATCCAGATCAATAAACATCAATGCACAGTAATTATTGGTACGCTGGCTCAATAGCACCGCATGTTGAAAACGATCCACCAGCAAACGACGGTTAGGCAACCCGGTCAGGACATCATAATAAGCAAAATTTTCTATTTCCTGCCGTGCTTTCTTCTGCTCGGAAATATCACGCAAAAAACCGGTCACCAAAGACAAGCCGTCTTCTTTCAATGCGGTCAGCGTTAATTCAACCGGGAACTCTGTGCCATCCGCATGCATGGCCGTAAGCTCCACTCGTTGGTTAAAGAGATGCTTCTCATTGGTTAAAACAAATCGTCTGAACCCATCCTCATGGGCTTTTCTAAGGCGTGGCGGAACAATAATTTCAGATAAAGTTTTACCCAGCACCTGTTCCTTTTGATAGCCAAACATGCGTTCAGCAGCTGGGTTAAATTCCACTAAGCTGCCGGCATCATCAACTGTTAGAATCGCGTCGAATGCCCCATCAATAACAGAGCGCAATTTCTTTTCATTTTCACGTGAAACTCTTTCGGCAGCGTTCCTACCAGACTGTAAAGTTGAAATCAGCAGCATGGTCACGACCAACGTTACCATAAAGGTCCATAGCGAAAATAAACCCTCGCCAACATCCACACTGTAAAAAGTACCATAACCCTGTGAGGTAAACCAGACAGCGAGAGTACACAGGCTAATCACAACAATCGAACCACCCACAACACCAAAAGCCATGGAGGCCCAGATCAGAACGGGCAGAATCAAAAATGCTGTCAATAAAAACTGTTTGTTAAGGTCGTTTACCAGATTAACAATCAGATATTCACAAGCGGCGAAAAACAGCAACCACGCAAGCAACCGCAAACTTTGCGACACATTGGCAATGAACCTTTTTCTGCTGAGATTCAATACCAGTGGCAATGCCAGCAGCACTCCCACACTATCGCCCATCCACCAGATAAACCAGATTTTTAATATTTTATCAGGCGTAATCTGACCGCTGAGATAGAGGCTAAGTACACCACCTGTTGAAGAAACCAGCATACCTAACAGCGCAAACGAAATCATGAGCAGAATATCGCGCTGCTTGGCCAAGCTGTGATCGAAATGCGCTTTTTTTAGCAAATGCGCTGTGAGCAGAGGTGCGAGGGTATTGCCGCCAGCCATGCCCAGCGAAGTACTGATAGGTAAGTTAAGCGACAACTCAACAAACGTAGCCGCTACAAAAATGGCCGGCAAGCTGATATTGCCCCAACGTATAATCGCACCTACTGCGATACCGGTAGGCAACCACAGCAACGTTACTATGGATTCTTTATAGGGCCCCATCAGCCCGATTCTGGCGGATAAATAATACGCTAAACCAACGATGGTAAATTTAAACGCCAGTGATTTAAGCGACGTCAGTTGATTTAGCGCGGGACGGGTTCGCATTACATCACTTTGTGTTCACGTCTAACCCTGCTTGCACTAACTCTGCGGCGCGCAATACCGCACGCGCTTTATTCTGGGTTTCGATCCATTCACTCTGCGGTACAGAATCAGCAACGATGCCAGCACCCGCCTGCACGTGCAGCATGTTATTTTTAATCACACCGGTTCTGATCGCAATGGCTACATCCATATCGCCATTAAATCCTAAATAACCAACAGCGCCAGCATAAATGCCGCGTTTGCTTGGTTCCAGTTCATCAATAATTTCCATCGCGCGCACTTTAGGAGCGCCGCTTACAGTACCGGCAGGAAAAGTTGCTTTTAATACATCAATTGCATCCATGCCTGGTTTAAGCTTACCCTCGACGTTACTCACAATATGCATCACGTGTGAGTAACGCTCAATCATCATATTATCAGTCACTTTGACTGAACCAGTCACCGCAACACGACCAACATCGTTACGGCCCAAGTCCATCAGCTGCACGTGCTCAGCGCGTTCTTTAGGATCAGCCAGTAACTCTTCTGCCAGCGCAATATCCTGTTCACGCGTTTTACCGCGTGGGCGCGTACCGGCAATCGGACGTGCTGTCACGGTGCCGTTCTCCAGACGTACCAGAATTTCTGGTGACGCACCTACGACATGATGATCTCCCATGTCGTAATAGAACATGTAAGGGGATGGATTCAGGCTGCGCAATACACGGTATAGCGACAGCGGAGAAGCAGTAAACGGCTGTGACATACGCTGTGACAATACAACCTGCATGATATCGCCATCCAGAATGTACTGCTGCGCACGTTTAACTGCGGTTTTGAAGTTGTCTTCGCCAAACTCGGAAACTGCTTCAGTTATATCTGTTGGCGGCGTTTCTGGAATCGTCACTGCTTTTTTCAGCATTTTTAATAATGCATTGAGGGTCGCGTGCGCGTTTTCGTAAGCGTTGGCTTCGCTGGTGTCGGCATAAACAATGAAATAAAGCTTACCGCTCAGGTTATCGACCACGGCCAACTGCTCTGAAACCATCAGCAACACATCCGGGGTTGCGATAGCGTCAGGCTTACTTGTGTTTGCCAGACGCTTTTCAATGTAGCGCACGGTTTCATAGCCAAAGTAACCAGCCAAACCGCCGGTAAAGCGCGGCAACCCTTCATAAGGCGGTGTTTTAAAACGTGCCTGATAAGCCTTCACAAAATCCAGCGGGTTGGTATCTTCAACCGATTCGACCACTGCATCGGTCTCAATCACCTCAACTTTTCTGCCGTGTGCCACGATGCGGGTTTTAGCAGGCAAGCCGATAATTGAATAACGGCCAAAGCGCTCACCACCCTGTACAGATTCCAGCAGATAGGAGAATGGCTGATTGGCCAGCTTTAGATATAAAGAGAGCGGTGTATCAAGATCGGCGAACGTTTCCAGTACCAACGGGATACGATTGTAGCCTTGCGCAGCCAGTGCGTTGAATTCTGCTTGATTGATGGTATTAAACATAAACTTCCTACGACTTTCTTATCATAATTTTCTTTAAACAGTCAGCAATAAGGCTGCCGGCATGGGTAGCACGTGCGAATACGCGCTTGTAAACTAAACTCGCCAAGAGCCACGCCAACGAAAGATTTCACTGTAAAGATTACCGTGAAAATTATGATCGGATACTTTCATATTTGAAGTTATGTTTTTATAAAATGTTAAGTTAACAAGTCCACCAGTTCGGTCAAGCTGGTAATTGTCTCATCTACCAAGCTGTGATCAATGGGCTTGCCCTGATTATAGCCGTAAGGAACCGTTACAATATAGCAGCCTGCAGCATGTGCAGCTGCTACATCCGTCAACGAATCGCCTACCAGCATTGCTTCCGCTTCCAATACATTGAATTTTGCACAAATGTATCGCAGTTGTATAGGGTCTGGTTTCTTTTTCGGTAAAGTATCCCCAGAAACCACTATTTCAAAAAAATCCAGCAAACCGCTTTCATCGAGCAAGGGTATGGTGAATCTCTCAGGCTTATTAGTCACGCACGCCAGTTTAAGACCTTTATCCTGCAATGCAGCCAAGGTTTCTACTGCACCATCATAAGGCTTGCTGTGCCTGACATTATCAGCATAATGCTGATAAAACAAATCTTGCCCATGTCCGAAGATATCCTCATCCGGCACATGCCGCATATACGCAGAAATGGAGCGCCGGATCAGCATTTGCGCCCCTTCGCCGATATAGCTTTCTATCTGCTGCTGCGGTAGTTGCGGCAGCTCAAGTTCTGCAAGCATTTTATTGATAGCAACAGCAATTTCAGGCGCAGTGTTCACTAAAGTGCCGTCAAGATCAAACATGACGGCTTTAACATCAAAAGTCATGATTTTTTTAATTCTTTTGGCTGTAATTTTTTAAATTACATTAACACTTTTTTAAATAATTCAACAAAAAGGCGCCGTCAACCGGCGCCTTCTGTGTCTTTTATTTAACTGTTGCCAGTGATGCGCGAATTTCACCTACTACCGTGTTGTAACGGTTAGGGTCTGTATCTCTAGGTGCGCCAAAAATAGCTGAACCGGCAACAAAGGTATCAGCACCGGCACGTGCGATATCAGCAATATTCTGTGCATTCACTCCGCCATCTACTTCCAACCAGATTTGACGACCGGTTTTTTCGTAGTAGGCATCAATACGTGCGCGCGCCAGTTTTAATTTTTCGAGCGTTTCCGGAATGAATTTCTGACCGCCGAAACCAGGGTTCACTGACATCAGTAAAATCATATCCACTTTATCCATCACATGATCCAGATAGCTTAATGATGTGGCTGGGTTGAATACCAAACCTGATTTACAGCCCAGATCACGCACCATCGCCAAGCTACGGTCAATGTGCTCGGAAGCTTCCGGGTGGAATGTAATAATATTGGCACCGGCTTTAGCAAAGTCAGGAATAATACGATCTACCGGCTTTACCATCAGATGCACGTCGATCAATGCGCCTACTTTTTTTGATGTTTCACGAATCGCCTCACATACCAATGGGCCAATGGTCAGATTCGGCACGTAGTGGTTATCCATTACGTCGAAGTGCACAATATCTGTACCAGAGGTAATCACATCCTCAATCTCTTGACCAAGTTTGGCGAAGTTTGCAGAAAGAATACTAGGGGCAATTCTAAAAGTTTTATCCATGGCGATGTCCATCAAATTAAAATGTTATTTATAACTAAAGTGTTATTTTAACCTTATTTTTTACTAATAACATGAAGCTTCTTGCTTAACATAGGCCAATCCATCAAAATTACGCATTGTATTTTCATCAACGCATTTTCTAAATAAATCAACATACAGGCAAATACTTGGCATTAGCGGTAAAATACACCAATATCAAAATACCAGTAATGAGCTGATAAAATTTCATGCAGTTATACGTCATAGGCGTGAACCACACGACCGCCCCCATCCAGATCCGTGAACATGTCGCTTTTGATAGCGAACATCTCGGCAGCGCCTTGCATGAGTTGACGCTGAACGGCGCATCCGAGGCGGCAATTTTATCGACCTGCAATCGTACCGAGCTTTATTGCAGCACAGATGATCCGCAAAAAGCACTCGACTGGCTGTCGCAATATCATCATCTGGAAAAGGACGCGATTGCACCTTATATATACACGCTGCCTAATGACGAAGCGGTTAAGCATGCTTTCAGAGTAGCTTCCGGCTTGGATAGCATGGTGCTCGGTGAGCCGCAGATCCTCGGCCAATTCAAACAGTCAGTCAAAATCGCACAAGATGCGGGCACACTGGGCACATTGCTGCACAAGCTGTTCCAGCGCACATTTGAAGTAGCAAAAGAAGTCCGCACCAATACCGATATCGGCGCCAACTCAATTTCGATGGCGGCTGCGGCCGTGAAGCTGGCGCAACGCATATTTGGTGATATCAGCGAACAAAAAGTACTGTTTATCGGTGCCGGTGAGATGATAGAACTATGCGCAGACCATTTTGCTGCACAAAAACCCAAAAGTATGACGATTGCCAACCGCACGATCGAGCGTGGTTCTAATTTAGCGCAAAAAATTACTTTACAAGGCATCCAGTCACACGCCATCCTGCTTAATGACCTGCCAGCACATTTTGCTGATTTCGACATTGTAGTCACCTCAACTGCCAGCCAGCTGCCAATTATCGGCTTGGGCATGGTGGAAACTGCAATCAAGGCGCGTCGTCACCGCCCGATTTTTATGGTCGACCTTGCCGTACCGCGCGATATCGAACATGAAGTTGCCGAACTTGATGATGTATTTTTGTATACTGTGGACGATCTGTCACAAGTGGTGTCAGACGGCATTGAAAATCGCCAGCTCGCTGCGGTAGAAGCAGAAACCATTGTCGCCAACCGCGTTGAGCACTTCATGCAGTGGTTCAAAAAACGCGATGCAGTACCCACGATAAAGGCACTGCGCGATCAGGTCGAAGCCATGCGCAAGGCTGAAATTGAGAAAGCACTCAAACAGCTGCAAAAAGGTGAAAACGCGGAAAAAACCCTGGAAGCATTAAGCATTGCACTGACCAATAAGTTTTTACATGCGCCCAGCCATGCACTCAACCAGTCACATGGCGAAGAGCACGCAAAACTCGAAGATACCTTGAAACAGCTTTACCAAATTAAAAGTTAAAGAAGCACCCTATGAAACCTAGCATGATTACCAAGCTCGCCAACTTAAGTGAGCGCCTAGATGAAGTAAACCGCCTGTTAAGCAGCGAAGATGCTACCTCCAGCATGGACAACTACCGCAAGCTCACACGCGAGCATGCCGAAATCACGCCTATCGTTGAGCAGTACCGCACCTTCGTACAAACTGAAGCAGACATCGCAGAAGCGCAGAAAATGCTCAGCGATCCGGACATGAAAGAATTTGCGCAGGAAGAAATCGATCACGGCAAAGAGAAGCTCATCGCCGTTGAGACAGAGCTGCAAAAACTGCTGCTGCCTAAAGACCCGAATGATGATAAAAATATCTTTCTGGAAATTCGCGCCGGTACCGGCGGTGATGAGTCTGGGCTGTTTGCCGGCGATTTATTCCGCATGTATTCACGCTACGCCGAACGTCAGGGCTGGAAAGTAGAAGTGATGTCTGCCAATGAATCTGAAATCGGCGGTTACAAGGAAATCATTGCCAAGGTCGTAGGTCAAGGTGCCTACTCCAAACTTAAATTCGAATCAGGCGGCCACCGCGTTCAACGCGTACCGGATACCGAGACTCAAGGTCGCATTCATACCAGTGCCTGTACGGTAGCCGTATTACCGGAAGCAGATGAAGTTTCTGACGTGGTCATCAACCCGGCAGATATTCGCATCGACACTTACCGTGCCAGCGGTGCCGGTGGTCAGCATATTAATAAAACTGACTCCGCCGTACGTATTACGCACGCACCTACCGGCATCGTGGTTGAATGTCAGGAAGGCCGTAGCCAACACGCCAACAAAGCACAGGCAATGGCAGTATTGGCTGCGCGCATTAAAGCCAAACAAGTGGATGAGCAGCAATCAAAAATCGCGAGCGAGCGTAAGAGCCTGATCGGCAGTGGCGACCGCAGTGAGCGCATTCGCACCTACAACTACCCGCAAGGCCGCATCACCGACCACCGTATCAACCTGACGCTATATAAAATTGACGCCATTACCGAAGGTGATATGGATGAGCTGATCGGCGCACTGTCTGCGGAACATCAGGCTGACTTGCTGGCAAGTCTGGGTGAAGATAATTAATGACATCTGCGTGAACTAGCGTAACAGATGAATTCAATCCGCGCAGTCCTGCTGCAAGCGCAGGCACAATTAAACAATGCACCTCTGCTTGATGCCATTGATGCCCGATACGAGTCACAGCTACTGCTGCAGCACGCGCTCAAGGTCAATCGTGCCTGGCTGATCGCTCACGAAAATGATGATCTAGCCGCAGACATTCAACATAAATTCAACACCTTAATCCAGCGCCGCATTGGCGGTGAACCTATTGCCTATATATTAGGCTGTCGTGAGTTTTATGGCTTAAACCTGGCAGTAACACCTGCCACACTGATTCCGCGGCCAGACACTGAAATACTGGTAGATATCGCTTTAGAAAAAATTCCGGCGAATCAAGCCGCTCAGATTCTGGATTTGGGTACCGGCACTGGCGCCATTGCACTAGCTATTGCACAGCAGCGCCCGCAAGCACAAGTCACTGGCGTAGATGCTTCCAAGCCTGCTTTAGAGGTTGCCATCAGCAATAGTCAGCAACTACATATTGCCAATACTCACTTTATATTAAGCGACTGGTTTAATGATCTGAACGACACTCGCTTTGATGTCATTGTCAGCAACCCTCCCTATATTGAGGAAGCCGACGCGCATCTTAAACAAGGTGATCTGCGTTTTGAACCGATTTCTGCGCTGGCTTCCGGCGCAGACGGGCTTGACGACATACGGCGGATTATTGACAGCTGTTTAATTCATCTAAAACCACAGGGCTGGCTGATGTTTGAACACGGCTACAATCAGGCTGAAACCGTCAGAGAACTGATGGCGCAAACTGGGCTGGTTGCCATTGAAACATTCAAGGATTTAGGCGGCAATGACCGCGTCACCATAGGCAAAAACCCGCTCATTGTCAGCACGCACTGGGACTAGGCTTACGACTCACTAAGCTACCTGATATTGATCTTTCAGAAGCACATAATTGTTGGCTGAATACATGAAATGTGCGATTTCATCTGCCGTTAATGCACGTACTTTTTTTGCCGGCCTACCCACATACAGATAGCCGCTTTCAAGCACTTTCCCTTCCGGCACCAGACTGCCGGCTGCCAGCAACACATGCTTCTGCACCACAGCTTTATCCATGACGATACTGCCCATACCGATAAGCGCTTCATCCTCTATCGTGCAGCCGTGCAATATGACTGAATGCCCTATCGTCACATTATTACCAATAACAAGCGGCGATCCGGCAGGATCAAGGCTCGATCGGTGGTTAACATGCAGCATGCTCAAATCCTGCACATTGGTGTTATTGCCAATGCGTATAAAGTTAACATCACCGCGAATCACAGCACCCGGCCATACCGAACTGTCTTGACCTATGATGACATCACCAATAATAGTTGCAGCAGAATGTACATAAACACTTTCTGCAATCTCAGGTAAATAATTAGCAAAGCTCTGAATATTTTGCGCAGGTGTTTTCGACATCAATCTCTTTCTAATTCACGATTTTTTGTATAAACCTGTTTCTGATTGCCATAGTATAATCACAAAATGTCTGAAAATAACTCTGTCGGCATTGTTGCCCCTGAAACTGCACACTTTAACGTACCGCTTAAACTCAAAAGCGGCCAGGTGTTGTCACAATATGATCTGGTTTATGAGACCTACGGGACTCTGAATGCGGATAAATCTAACGCAGTACTGATCTGCCATGCGCTATCGGGTAATCACCATGTTGCCGGCAAATATAGCGAAGACGACAGATACCCGGGCTGGTGGGATAACCTGATTGGCCCCGGCAAGCCTCTGGATACCAACAAATTTTTTGTAATTGGCCTGAACAACCTTGGTGGCTGTCATGGCTCATCTGGGCCATCCAGCATGAATCCTGAAACCGGAAAACAATGGGGTTCTTTATTCCCAATTCTTACAGTAGAAGACTGGGTTAACTCACAAGCACGCTTACTAGATCATCTTGGCATCACACAACTGGCAGCTGTCATTGGTGGCAGCCTGGGCGGCATGCAAGCTTTACAGTGGTCTATCGCTTATGCTGACCGTGTACGCCACGCATTGATTATTGCGTCTGCACCAAATCTGACGGCGCAGAATATGGCGTTTAACGAAGTTGCGCGCCAGGCCATTATTACCGACCCTGAGTTTCATAACGGCGACTATTATGAGCATGGCGTAGTTCCTAGACGCGGCCTGCGCATTGCACGCATGCTGGGCCACATCACCTACCTAAGTGATGATGTGATGGGCGAAAAATTCGGCCGCAAGATTAAAGATACGATCAAATACAGCTTTGATGTTGAGTTCGAAATGGAATCCTACCTGCGCTATCAGGGCGATAAATTCGCAGGTAGCTTTGATGCAAACACCTACCTGCGCATGACGCGCGCGCTGGATTATTATGACCCGGCACTGGCTTTTGACGGCGACTTGAGCAAAGCGTTAAGTCAAACCAAGGCAGAGTTTCTGGTGCTGTCTTTCACCAGTGACTGGCGCTTTTCACCGGCACGTTCACGCGAAATCGTCAAGGCACTGCTGGATAACGAAAGCACCGTCAGTTACGCAGAAGTCACCGCTGCGCATGGGCATGATGCATTTCTGATGCCGGACGCGCATTACCACGCGATTTTGCGCAGTTACTTGAGCAACATTCAAACTGATAATAATCAGATTGGCAGCAACCATGCAGAATAATGTTAACATTACAGATTTCAGACAAGATTTTGCAATAATTGCAAATTGGGTTAAATTTGGTTCTAAAGTGCTGGATTTAGGCTGCGGCGATGGCCAACTATTGCAATTTCTGCGCAGCTCGTTAGAAATCAAAGGCTATGGCGTAGAAAAAGATGACGCCAATTTGCTTGCCTGCATCCAGAATGGCACCAATGTAATCCAGATGGATCTGGAAGATGGTCTATCTGGCTTTGAGGATCAGTCCTTTGATACCGTAGTGCTGTCACAGACACTACAAGCCATGCACAACACCGAAAAAATCGTGCTGGAAATGCTGCGCGTAGGCCAGGAAATTATTGTGACATTCCCGAATTTTGGCTACTGGAGAAATCGCTGGCAAATCACCGCCGGGCGCATGCCTGTGTCCAAAACGCTACCCTATCAATGGTACGACACACCTAATGTACATTTATGTACCATCCATGATTTTGATGCGTTCTGCCATAACCACCAGATAGAAATCATTGAGCGCAAGGTGATTACTGATGGCAAAGAAGTCAGCTTCATGCCAAATATGCTCGGCAATCTGGCGATGTATCGACTAAAAGTACGTTAACATCATAGCCTGCAATATATTGCAGGCTATGACAGCAGATTATGCACTCGACTCACGCCTGCTGATTTTATCTACTGACAACCGCATCCAAGCCAGCATCAGCAAGCCCGGCAGCGCAACCAGCGCCGAAAACAGGAAAAAGCTCTGCCAGCCGATAGTTTCCGCCAGTACACCAGAAACCGGACTGACATAAATACGCCCGACTGAAGCCAGCGCTGACAATAAAGCATAATGCGTAGCACTGAACTGATTACTGCACAAAGCCATCAGCAATGCTACAAATGCAGCTGTACCCATGCCGCCAGTGATATTTTCAAGCGCGATTGCCGCCAACAGCAGCGTATCTATCTGCGTAGGCTCCGCAATCGACACAAATCCCAGATCAAACGGCTGCAGCACAAAACCTCCCCAGGCGCCTTTGCCCAGCATAGCAAGTGCATAAAACCCGAAATTGGATAGCAGTTGCAGAATGCCAAAACTCATCAGCGCCTGAAACAGACTCAATCGGATCATGAGCAGACCGGCAACAAAGGCCCCTATGATTGTCAGCCAGATACCCATCACTTTGTTGATAATGCCGACTTCAACCTGACTGAATAGCATACCTTTCAACAAAAATGGCGTCAGCAGACTGCCAGCAAAGGCGTCACCCAATTTGTAGAGAATAATTAAGATCAGAAATGCCCAGGCACTTTTCTGGCTGAAATAACTTGCGAGTGATTGATTCAGCGTCGCAAAGCCGACAGCTCTGGCGGCCATCAGACCCAGCGGCAAGGCCACTGCAATACTGGTTAGAATATAAGCAAGCTGATGCCATTTATTTGAACTGTCGACATCAAACCCGCCAAAAATAAACAGTTGTCGCACCAGGTAAGCACTCACAAACACACCAACAACAAGTGCAACAAACCCCAACAGCTCGCGCTTGGGGTCTGAGGCCAACGGTCTGATTTCGCTTTTAACAGCTGGTAGAAATAATAAGGAAAATATGGCGGCTGCCAGCATGATCATGGCCATCACTGCATAGACACGACCCCAGCTTTGCCACTGGTCTGCCCAGATCAGCGCTACACCGCCCGATAAAATCATGCCCATGCGGTAACCCAGTACCGACATTGAAGCACCGATGCCGCGCTCATTTTCGACCAGAAGATCAGTCCGGTAAGCATCTATGACAATATCCTGAGATGCAGACAAAAAAGCCAGCAACAATGCACAAAGTGCGAACAGTTGCGGACTTTCGGCAAAAACCAGCGTAGACAGGTAATAAATGATTGCTGCCAGCAATAATTGCGTAATCACCAGCCAGCCACGCCTTCTGCCAAATAGCGGCGGCTCAAACCGGTCCATCAGTGGTGCCCATAGAAACTTGAAGGTATAAGGCATGCCGACTAGTGCCAGAAAGCCTATTGTTGCAATTGCAACGCCATCCATCGCTAGCCACGCTTGCATGGCCTGCCCGGTTAATGCAAGTGGCAAACCCGAGACAAAGCCGAGAAATAATATTGCAATGAGGCGCTGTAAACGCTTTATTTGATCTAGTTTCATCTGATTGTAATTAGCCTAGTAGCCTGCATTGGCATAATCGATTATTAACGGCGCATGATCGCTGAATCGCTCATCTTTATACACACTGGTAGCCACGGCTTTTTCTGCAACCTCCGGCGTTGCTATCTGATAATCAATACGCCAGCCTACGTTCTTTGCCCAGGCCTGACCACGATTGCTCCACCAGGTATAACATTCATCCGTAGTATTTGGATGCAACTTGCGATAAACATCTACCCAGCCTAGCTCATCAAATAATGTTGTGAGCCATGCACGCTCTTCCGGCAGAAAACCGGAATTCTTTTTATTGCCTTTCCAGTTTTTTAAATCAATCTCTTTGTGTGCAATATTCCAGTCACCGCAGATCACAACATCGCGCCCGCTTGTTTTGAGTGCTTTTAATTGCGGCATGAAGCGCTCCATGACGCTGAATTTAAAAGCCTGCCGTTCCTCGCCACTGGAACCGGATGGCAAATACAGCGAAACCACACTTAAATTACCGAATCTTGCTTCGATATAGCGGCCTTCGCTATCAATGTCCGCCATGCAATGATCACCTGCTTTACAATTACCTAAACCCTCAATAACCGCATCCGGCTGTTTTTTTGTATAGATACCAACACCGCTATAGCCTTTTTTCTCAGCGTAATGGAAATAACCAAAATAGCCTTCAGGATTCAGCATTTCGGTTGTCATGTCCGTCACCTGCGCCTTGATTTCCTGCATGCAGATCACATCAGCATCCTGTTTTTTTAGCCATGCGTAAAGACCTTTATTTGTAGCAGAGCGGATGCCATTTAAATTTAACGATATAATCTTCAAAAGTATATTCCTGATAACAGTAGATAGATAACATGACCCAACAGGCAGATCAATTCAGACAAGAGTTTATCGCATTTGCGATTAAAAAAGAGGTTTTACGCTTCGGTGAATTCAAAACCAAGGCTGGGCGCCTAAGCCCATATTTTTTCAATGCCGGTTTATTTAACGACGGTGAGAGCCTGATGAAATTAGGCGAATTTTATGCGGAAGCGATCCAGAACTCTGGAATTGAATTTGACATGCTGTTCGGTCCCGCCTATAAAGGTATTACATTAGCGGCAAGTATTGCCATTGCTTTTGCCAAAAATGGTCGCAATATTCCTTATGCTTACAACCGCAAAGAGGCAAAAGACCATGGCGAAGGTGGTGTGATAGTAGGTAGCCCGCTAAAAGGTAAAGTTCTCATCATTGATGACGTAATTTCGGCAGGTACCTCGGTCCGTGAGTCGGTAGAACTCATTCAGGCTAATGGCGCTAAGGCCTGTGGCGTCGCCATTGCGATCGATAGGCAAGAGAAAGGACTGGGCGAGCTTTCAGCGGTGCAGGAAGTTGTAAAATCGAACCAGATTCCTGTATGTGCGATTGCAAATCTGGATGATTTATTGAACTATTTAAAGTCACATCAAGATTTGGTGCAAAACTTGCATGCGGTTGAGGTATATCGCCAAAAATATGGCGTCATTTAATTTAACTTGAACTGCCCCATATGCGTCAGTTCGGTACATAAGCTGAAGGTGCTTCGAGTCATCATGTCGCAATTACTGAGATTAACGCTGAAAAAAACCAATCGTATTATTTGGATGCGGTCGGTATTGGTGACTTTATTACTTTCAGCGCTATGTGCCATGCAGCCTGCACACGCAGAAGGTTCTGGCCGCATCGTGAAATGGAAAGACGAAAAAGGCGTCACGCATTACGGAGACTCGATACCACCTCAGTATTCGGATCGCGATAACTCCTTGATGAACAAACAAGGCATTACTATTCAACACAATAAACCGAATGCCCCTCTACAGAATAAAGAAGAGGAGTTAGTGCAACTAGAACAGGCTAAAAAAGACCGGGCATTACTAGGCACCTTCACCAATGCAGATGAAATTGACCTGACGCGCGACCGTAATCTGGAGCCTGAATTGCTTGCGCTCAAAAACCTGCAGCAGGACAGAGCTGTCGCCCAGAAAAAAGTTGATAAATCAAAAGCTGCTGCTGATGCATTCAGCAAGTCAAAAAAACCTGTTCCCCCATCTATCAGCGCCGAGCATAAAATAAATACAGATGGACTGGCAAAAATAGATCAGCGCATCAGCGAACGTCAGCGAACCGTTGATAACATACGCCAACGTTTCGAAGATGACAAAAAACGCTATCTCATACTAAGAGGCCAAAGTCCGGCTAACCCAGCTGGCGAAACAAATAAATAAGGGCCGGCAAAATATCTGCCGACCCTTTCAATCAAAATACTTGCACTTTCCAATCGTCACAACCTAAATTAGCTATGCAGTAACGCAAGCGAAGAATAGTGCTAAGAAATTATGCGCCTAGTTTTTTCTTCAGCATTTCGTTCACTTGTGCAGGATTTGCCTTTCCTTTTGACGCTTTCATGGCTTGGCCTACCAACGCATTAAATGCTTTTTCTTTACCTGCTTTGAATTCCTCTACCATCGCAGCATTTGCAGCCAGCACTTCATCAATAATCGCTTCAATCGCACCGGTGTCAGAAACCTGCTTGAGGCCTTTTGCCTCAATGATGGTATCCACTTCACCTTCGCCTGCCCACATCGCTTCAAATACCTGTTTCGCCGCATTATTTGAAATGGTGTTATCAGCAATCCGTTTAAGCAAGCTTGCCAATTGCGCAGCATTTAGCGGTGACTCAGTAATGGATTTTTCTTCTACATTTAATTTTGCAGAAATTGCCCCCATGACCCAGTTCGCAGCAGGTTTTGCATCAGCGCCAGCATTCACCGCATCCACAAAGTAATTTGCAACATCACGGCTGGCGGTAAGTGTAGCTGCATCGTAGCTGGTTAAGCCGTATTCTGATTCAAAACGTGCTTTCATCGCCTCTGGAAGTTCTGGCATTAGCGCTCTAACACGTGCTTTATCAGCCTCGGTAATCTCCAGCGGCAATAAGTCAGGGTCAGGGAAGTAACGATAATCGTTGGCTTCCTCTTTACTGCGCATCGCACGTGTTTCACCAGTATCCGGGTTAAATAGCACCGTTGCCTGCTGAATCTTACCGCCATCTTCCAGCGTTTCAATCTGCCAGCGTGTTTCAAACTCAATCGCCTGCTGCATGAACTTGAATGAGTTCAGATTCTTGATCTCACGACGTGTACCAAGTTTTTCAGTACCTTTAGGTCGCACAGATACGTTCACGTCACAGCGGAAACTGCCTTCTTGCATATTACCGTCGCAGATGCCAATCCACTGCACCAGTTCGTGCAGTTTTTTAGCGTAAGCCACAGCTTCAGCAGCTGATCGCATATCAGGCTCGGTTACGATCTCCAGCAATGGCGTACCGGCACGATTCAAATCAATGCCGCTCATACCCTCTACTGCGCCATGCACAGACTTACCAGCATCTTCTTCCAGATGCGCACGTGTGATGTTGACCACTTTTTCATAAGCTGCATTTTTGCCTACTGCGGGTACTTGAATCGTTACTGCGCCTTTACCGACTACCGGCAGTTCGTACTGGCTGATCTGGTAACCCTTGGGTAAATCCGGGTAAAAATAATTTTTACGTGCAAACACAGAGCGCGGCGTAATCTCGGCATTGACTGCCAGACCAAATTTAATTGCGCAATTGACGGCCTCTTTATTTAGCACCGGCAGCACGCCAGGCAAGGCAATACTCACCTCACAGGCTTGCGTATTAGGTTCTGAACCAAATGCCGTAGATGCGCCTGAAAAGATTTTTGTTTTTGTTTGTAACTGGGCGTGAGTTTCCAGCCCGATAACGACTTCCCATTCCATATTATTTAGTTCCTTGCGGCGTTGGCAGGTCTGGCATTCTGGTATGCCAGTCTGTTACTTGTTGATATTGGTGTGCCACATTCAGCATGCGTGCTTCATCAAAATAATTACCGATAATCTGCAAACCTACCGGCAAAGCCTTACCATCGTCACCGGTACTGAAACCTGCCGGCACACTCATACCGGGCAAGCCTGCCAAGTTAGTAGAAATCGTATAAATATCCTGTAGATACATCGCGACCGGGTCATCTACTTTTTCACCGGCTTTAAATGCAGTCGACGGCGCAGCTGGCCCCATGATTACATCACAATGCTTGAAAGCTTCTTCAAAGTCCTGCGCGATCAGTCGGCGAATCTGCTGTGCTTTCAGATAATACGCATCATAGTAACCCGCGCTCAGCACATAAGTACCAATCAAAATACGGCGTTTCACTTCCGCACCAAAGCCTTCAGCACGGCTCTTGCAATACATATCCATCAGGTCGGTATATTCTGCGGCACGATGACCATAGCGCACACCATCATAGCGTGACAGATTGCTTGAAGCTTCAGCCGGAGCCAGCACGTAATAAACAGGAATAGATAACCCGGTATTCGGCAATGAAATCTCAACGATTTCTGCACCGAGTTTTTTATATTCTGCAATTGCGGCCTCAATCACTTTGCCAACGTTAGCATCCAAACCTTCAGCAAAAAATTCTTTAGGCAAACCAACGCGCAAACCTTGCAATGGCTTATTCAGATCACGCGCGTAATCTTCTTTTTCACGATTGAGGCTAGTGGAATCGCGCTCATCAAAGCCTGCCATCACATTCATCATAAGGGCGCAGTCTTCGGCCGATTTAGCCATTGGGCCGGCTTGGTCAAGGCTGGAAGCAAAAGCGATCATGCCATAACGTGACACTACGCCATAAGTCGGTTTCAAACCGGTTAAGCCGCATAACGATGCCGGTTGGCGAATTGAGCCGCCAGTATCAGTACCGCTTGCTGCTGCACACAGACGCGCTGCCACGGCTGCTGCACTGCCGCCGCTACTGCCGCCCGGAACGCGCGTAAAATCCCAAGGATTTTTTACGCCGCCGAAATAACTGGTCTCGTTAGATGAACCCATCGCAAATTCATCCATATTGGTTTTACCCAGATTAACGGCTCCGGCGGCATCAAACTTTGTAATTACCTGCGCATCATATGGTGCAACAAAATTCGCCAGCATTTTAGAGCCGCAGGTAGTTTTCCAGCCGTTGGCACAGAAAATATCTTTCTGCGCGATAGGAATACCGGTCAATGGCTCAGCATTGCCGGCGGTAATACGCACATCTGCTGCTTTTGCCTGTGCCAGTGTTCTGTCCTGATCCAGCGCAATATAAGCGTTGATTTCCGGATTGAATGTGTTGATGCGATTGAGGAATGCCTGCGTCAGCTCAACGCTGGAAACTTCTTTTTTAGCCAGCATCTGGCTTAATGTTTTTAAGCTACTGTTAATCATGTGCTGTTACTCGATTACTTTAGGTACAAGATAAAGACCGCAATCAACGGCGCGTTCGGTAGAGCCGTTACCAAGTGCCGGCGCAATTTTCTGGAATGCTTCGCGCTGGTTGGTTTTGGTCACTACGTCTTCGCGCAGGCGCTGCACGACATCCTGCGAATGTGACATCGGGACGATACCTTCAGTGTTCACTGCCTGCATTTGCTCGATCAGACCCAAAATTCCAGTAAGTTTGGTGAGCGTCGCGGCGGCTTCACCCTCACTGACTTCGATGCGCGCGAGGTGCGCTATTTTTTTGATATCTTCAATACTTAGTGCCATGCTTCAATAATCCGAAATGATAGTGGGAGCAATTTGATGACATCTTAATCAAATCATTCATTTTAAAAAGTTTTGTTGTTAACCATGATCTTGAAATTAAGTTGGATTTTCAGCCTAATTTTTCCAATGCATCTTAATTTTCAACAAGATATGCGGTATTATACCCTGATTTCAGGTACGCCTTAATCGTGCAAACTGATTAAGCATGCAACCGGCTATTACAAAAGCACTAACTTCAGGAAAAACACAATGTTCGGCTCTATTCGCAGTTATTTTTCAAATGACCTTGCTATCGATTTAGGTACAGCAAACACCCTTATTTACTCCCGTGGCAAAGGTATCGTTCTTGACGAGCCGTCAGTGGTTGCTATTCGCCTCGAAGGTGGCCCAAACGGTAAAAAAATCCTATTAGCCGTTGGTGCAGAAGCCAAGGGCATGCTGGGTCGTTCACCGGCAAACATTCAGGCGATTCGCCCGATGAAAGACGGCGTGATTGCCGACTTTACAATTACCGAGCAAATGCTCAAATACTTTATTCGCCGCGTGCACGACTCACGCTGGTTTGCGCCAAGCCCACGCATCATCATCTGCGTACCGGTTGGCTCTACTCAGGTTGAGCGCCGTGCGATTAAAGAATCTGCCGAACGCGCAGGCGCCAAACAGGTATTCCTGATCGAAGAGCCGATGGCAGCTGCCATCGGTGCCGGCATGCCGGTTGCTGAAGCGACAGGTTCCATGGTGGTAGATATCGGCGGCGGCACGACTGAGGTTGGTGTGATTTCACTGGGCGGTATTGTTTACGCTAAATCTGAACGTGTTGGCGGCGATAAATTTGATCAGGCCATTATTGATTACATCCGCCGCAATTACGGCATGCAAATTTCAGAACCCACTGCTGAAGCCATCAAGAAAAAAATCGGCTCCGCTTTCCCAGGCTCTACGGTACTGGAAATGGAAGTGACCGGTCGCAATCTGGCAGAAGGTCTGCCACGCAAGTTCACAATTTCGAGCAATGAAATCCTAGAAGCGCTCACTGAGCCACTGAATTCAATCGTAGGTGCAGTGAAATCAGCACTGGAGCAAACACCGCCTGAACTAGGTGCAGATATCGCCGAAAAAGGCATGGTACTGACCGGCGGCGGCGCTTTACTGCGTGACTTGGACAGATTGCTGATTGAAGAAACCGGCCTGCCGGTTATCGTTGCAGAAGACCCGCTCACCTGCGTTGCTCGCGGTTGCGGTCGTGCACTGGATGAAATGGATAAATTAGGCAGCGTATTTGCGTACGAGTAATTAAACCTGCTAATACGTTCATTAGCTTTTTATCATTTGATCATTAAACATTAGGCCGTATGCATGCGGCCTAATGTTTATACACCGACAACAAAAACGAGAGCCTACATATTCACCAATGATGCGCGGTATTCATCAAAACTTTGATCAGCAGCAAGCGCCGGCTTTTTTCGCCAGGGGCCCCAGTCCACTCGCTCGACTAACATTTTTCACCGCACTGTCTTTAGCACTGATGGCCACCGACTCTCGCCTTCAATATCTGGCAAACGTACGCGAAAACCTGATGACGCTGTTACACCCGCTGCAAGTGATTGCAAACGCACCTTTGCAGCTCTATCAGAATACCGATGAATATTTCTCGACACATCACTATCTGCTTGCCGAAAATACACGCTTAAAGAAACAGGCGCTTATGCAGGGCATCGCTTTGCAGCGGCTGAACCTTCTCAATCTTGAGAATGCCAATTTACGCAGCATGCTGGATGCAAAGCAGTCGCTAACTGAAACCAGTACACTGGCAGAAATCATACATGTGGGGCGCGACTCTTTTACTAAAAAAATCATCGTGAATCGCGGCAAAAATCATCACGTTGTTACAGGTGCTGCTGCCGTTGATGCAAAAGGGGTTGTCGGTCAAGTCACGCGCACTTACCCAGCCAGCAGTGAAGTTACACTGATTACCGACAAGTCGCTGGCGATACCGGTGCAGATAGAACGTAACGGCTTACGTGCTATAGCGTTCGGACATGGCCGCGACAACATGCTTGATTTACCTTATTTACCTGCTAACGTCGACATTAAACGTGGTGACAAACTGGTTACCTCCGGTATTGACGGCGTTTACCCGGCTGGACTAGCTGTGGCGACCGTAATAGAAGTGAAAACCACGCAGGACTCCCCATTTGCACATATTATCTGTGCGCCAACCGGAGGAGTTGAAAATGACAGGCAAGTTTTGCTCGTCAGCATTCCAAAGATCGAGCTAGCGACTGCTATAGAAGCCCTCAACAGCGAGAAAGCCATGCCAACTACGACAGCCGAGCCTGCCACAACAAATAATGCCGTACACGTAAACCCAAGCACACAGACCACGCAGGCTCAAAAGCCAGCCAAGCCGCTATCTGCAGAAAAACCTGCACAAAAACCTTTAGCTAATGTTGAGAGCCGTCCACATGCGCAACAATAAGCTCAGATCAATTTATTTCTCTCTGTTTGCCGCATTTATCTGCATATTGTTTCCATGGTCCGGCATTGCCCTCACGCTACGCCCTGACTTCATGCTGCTGGTACTTCTGTTCTGGTTGTTACGTGCGCCTAATCAATGCAGTGTCGGTACGGCCTGGTTTATGGGTTTATGGGTAGATTTAGCTACAGGCGGTATTTTTGGTCAATATGCGCTGGCTTATACCATCACGACTTTTTTTGCTGTCATCTACCAGCGCCGTTTAGTGCTGTTTAGCAGTACGCAGCAACTGGTTTATGTTTTTTCATTGCTTCTTCTATCGCAGCTTATATTGCTCGTACTCAAAGCCTTTGCCGGCCATGATTTTTCGGGCTGGTCATACTTCCTGCCAAGCGTTACCGGCATACTGCTATGGCAAATCGCGGTTATCCTTGGCCTGAACACTGGCAGACACTCTCACGGCAACTGATTACAACATGGGTGCGGAATTAAAAAATTACCTGCATGAGCAGCATTATTTCAGGGTCAGACTGGGCGTTGCCGTACTTGTGGTCTTTAGCCTGTTTGCCTTGCTGGCATTCAGATTTTCCTATCTACAGCTCAAGCAGTACAACCACTATCAGACACTTGCTGAAAATAACCGCATTTCACTGGTACCGATTATTCCCAACCGTGGCCTGATTCTTGATAAAAACGGCGTTGTACTTGCGCACAATTTTTTTGCTTACACACTGGAGATCACGCCGGCAAAAGTAAAAAACCTGGAAGAAACGATTGCCGACATAAGCAAGCTGGTCGAAGTCAGCTCACTTGACCGCAAGCGTTTCAAAAAAATTCGTGAGCAAAGCCACAGCTTCGAGAGCGTGCCGATACGCACACACCTCAATGAAATCGAGGCGGCCAGATTCGCGGTGAATCATTATCGTTTCCCTGGCGTAGAAATCAAATCACGGCTATTCAGGCATTATCCCTTGGGCAAACTTGGTTCGCATATGGTGGGTTATATTGGCCGTATCAACGATAAAGATTTGAAAAATCTGGAAGAATCGGGTGACCTTTCCAACTACAAAGGCTCCGACCATATTGGCAAAAGCGGGCTGGAACAGTTTTATGAAAAACAGCTGCACGGCACTACTGGTTTCCAGCAGGTCGAGATTGATGCAGACGGCCACGCCGTGCGCGTACTCTCAAGCACGCCGCCGACACCAGGTGACAATATTATTTTAGCGGCCGACAGCAAACTACAGGAAATCGCTGAAACTGCATTTGGCGCACACCGCGGTGCGCTAGTAGCGATTAACCCTAAAACCGGTGAAGTTCTAAGCTATGTCAGTCAGCCTACATTCGACCCTAACTTATTCGTAGATGGTATTGATAGTGAAAACTGGAAAGCACTCAATGAATCATTAGATAAACCACTGATTAACCGGCCATTACGCGGCGTATACCCACCCGGCTCAACCTTCAAGCCGTTTGTTGCACTGGCCGGACTCGAAGCAGGCAAGCGCGCGCCGCCGTTCTCGATTCAAGATTCTGGCTTCTTTACGCTACCGGGCAAAAAACACCGTTATCGCGACTGGAAACCAAGCGGCCATGGCACGGTTGATATCCAGAAAGCGATTACCATATCCTGTGACACTTTTTTTTATGGCCTGGCTATGGAAATGGGGATAGAGAACCTGACTTCATTTGTACGCCATTTTGGCTTCGGTAGAAAATCTGGCATCGACATTGATAATAAAAATGGTAAAAGCGAAAATGGCGGGTTACTACCTACGCCAGAATGGAAGCAACGTCGCTTTAAGCAACCTTGGTATCCCGGTGAAACAGTTATTGTCGGTATCGGGCAAGGTTATACTCTAGTGACCCCGCTACAGCTGGCACAAGCCACTGCCATTTTGGCTAACAACGGCGTTGCCATGAAGCCGCGTTTAGTCAGCCACATTGAAGATGCACAGTCAGGCAAAAAACAGATTATCGCACCGGTCATTCAGGACAGAATTGCACTCAATCCGAACAATGTAGAAATCGTTAAACGTGGCATGATTGATGTAACCTTACCAGGTGGCACTGCTGCCAGCGTAGGTGCTAATGCAGGTTATTCTATTGCAGCGAAAACGGGTACTGCTCAGGTGATTGGCATCAAACAAAATGAAAAATACAATGAAAGTACAATCAATGAGCGCCATCTTGATCATGCACTGTTTATTGCCTACGCCCCTGCCGAAGACCCTACTATTGCACTGGCAGTCATTGTTGAGAATGGCCGTCACGGCGGCTCTACTGCGGGCCCTATTGCCAGAAAAGTAATGGATTATTACTTATTAGGCAAAGTACCTGCTACCGAAGCCGCAAAAGAAAATAAAACGCTAACCGGCAACACAGCCGTAACAACAACTATTCCAGAGGAAGAGCTACATGATTAGCAAACTACTCCAGCTTTTATTCAAGCATATCGATGCCTTTCTGATGACGTGCCTGTTTTTTGCCTTATTAACCAGCCTGTTCGTGCTGTACAGTGCATCCGGGCAAAGCCTTGAGCGCGTGTATGCGCAGGCCGTCAATATGGGAGTGGCGTTAAGCGTGCTCTGGGTAGTTGCCAATATCTCCCCGCAGAAACTCGAACGCGTTGCATTTGCTCTATACGTCCTGGGAGTTCTACTGCTGATTGCAGTTGCATTATTTGGCTCGATCAGCCATGGTGCAAGGCGCTGGCTGAATATTGGCTTTACGCAGATTCAGCCGTCTGAGCTCATGCGCATTGCCATGCCAATGATGCTGGCATGGTATTTTGCATCGCGCGAGGGCAAGCCAAGTGCAACAAACTTTATTATTGCCGGTTTTCTATTAGCAGTACCTGTTGCGCTGATTATGAAACAACCGGATCTAGGCACCTCATTACTCATTGCATCATCAGGGTTTTATGTACTGTTTCTGGCTGGTTTAAGCTGGAAATTCTTAGTGGGTGCCGCTGTATCGCTGCTGGCGCTCATGCCCATCTTCTGGTCCATGCTGCATGACTACCAGAGAAAACGCATTGAGATTCTATTTGATCCAACGCAAGACCCGCTTGGGGCGGGTTACCACACGATACAAGCCATCATAGCCATTGGCTCCGGCGGGGCAACCGGCAAAGGCTGGTTGAACGGGACACAGACGCAACTGGATTTCTTACCGGAACGTACGACCGATTTCATTTTCGCAGTATTCAGTGAAGAATTCGGCTTTCTGGGCAACATGCTGTTGCTTACCCTGTTCACTGTCATTATCATACGTGGACTGATGATTGCATCGCAGGCACAGAGCACTTTTTCCAGACTACTAGCTGGCGCAATCACATTGAATTTCTTTTCTTACGCCTTTGTTAACATGGGCATGGTCAGCGGCATTTTGCCGGTAGTAGGTGTACCATTGCCGTTAATCAGTTATGGTGGCACTTCGATGGTGACACTATGCTTGGGTTTTGGTATTTTAATGAGCATACATACACACAAGAACCTAGTTGCAAACTAACAAGTGTTATTCTTGTGGGTTTACTGCACCCACTTCTGCATTTTCATTACTATTTTTAGCAGTATCCTAACCTGTATCAAAGACATATAGATACTTTATAGAGGTGATCGAATGTTTAACTTTCAACGATTTATTGTCATTTTCTGCATCACTTTAGTGGCCGCATGCAGCAGCCAGCCTTCAGTAAAAGAGGGCTCCGATACTCGCGCATCCAAAACTTCACCCACCACGGCTGGCAAAGGCGGCTATTATCTGGATGACGGCCCGGGTGATAATCCTCCGGCAGATATTGATAGCATTCCAGATGCGCAACTCAAGACTGAAACGCCTCTAGTGAGTCCAAACAAGCCTTATACAGCACTCGGTAAAAAATATACGCCAATGACCCGCTATGCACCTTATTACCAACAGGGCATTGCATCCTGGTATGGTAAACGTTATCACGGTAGAAAAACATCAAGCGGCGAAGTCTATGATATGTATGGTATGACCGGCGCACATCCGACCCTGCCTATTCCCAGCTACGTCAGGGTAACCAATCCGCTAAATAAACGCTCAGTCATCGTACGCATCAATGACCGAGGGCCATTCAAGCATGACAGGCTAATAGACTTATCCTACGCAGCAGCCTATAAATTACGCATCACCTCACGCGGTAGCGGCCCAGTTGAAGTTGAGTGGATTGACACCAGCCCTGAAGCATTAAGAAAAATGAAAGCCGCTCCAGTAGCAACCTCAGCAACTGCAGCAGCTATTACGCCGGTAGCTTACAAAGAAACATCTTCAACAGCGATTGCTACAGCACCAGCAACGACAACGGCACCAACTGACAATATCGAATCCAGAGCGACAAGCTACTATGTGCAGGTAGGCGCGTTTAAAAATGAGTTATATGGCGACCTGTTGCAGAAGAAAATTCTGGGGCTGGAACTTGCCGGAGATGCAGCAGTGACTAATGTGTATAATGATGGAATATACCGCGTAAAGCTCGGTCCTTTTAGTAGCAAAAAAGAAGCCGATGTCTCTGCCAATAAAGTTCGTAAGCAGTTAAACCTATCAGCAATCGTTACCAATCAGTAAACATTAATAGACTCAAATGATCAAACACTCTTTATTCGCCCGTAGTATCAGCATTATTTCTGCAACCACTTTATGTGCCGCCTTAAGCTTTGGCCAGTCAGCATATGCGGAAAGTGCACAGATTGCACCTCCGCCCAGCCTGGCTGTAAAAGCCTATTTGCTTAAAGATTTCAACAGCGGCCACGTCATTGCTACCCAAAATGCCAACATGCGCATTGAACCTGCATCACTGACTAAAATCATGACCGCTTACCTGAGCTTCAAGGCCGTTAAAAACGGACATTTGCAACTTACACAAACGCTACCCGTAAGCGAAATCGCTTGGAAAGTTGAAGGCTCTAAAATGTTTATTGAGCCAAACAAACCTGTTACCGTGGATGAGCTGATGCATGGCATGATTATTGTGTCAGGCAATGATGCATCTATTGCACTGGCAGAAGGGATTGCGAGCACAGAAGAATTGTTTGCCAGCATGATGAATAAAGAGGCTAAGCGCCTGGGCATGAAAAACACAAACTATGTGAATGCCACTGGCTTGCCTGACCCACAGCACTACACGACTGCCGAAGATTTATCGATTCTCGCCAGCGCCTTGATTCGTGATTTCCCGGAAGATTACAAACGTTTATATTCTGTTAAAGAATATAGCTACAACAATATTAAACAGCCTAACCGTAACCGCCTGTTATGGCTGGACCCGAATGTAGACGGCATGAAAACCGGCCACACCGAATCTGCCGGTTATTGCCTGATTTCTTCTGCAAAGCGTGATAACACACGCCGCATCTCTGTAATATTGGGTGCACCTACCGATGCCGCTCGTGCAACCGAAAGCCAGAAACTGCTTAATTACGGCTTCCAGTTTTTTGACTCTACGCTAGTATACAAACGCGGGCAGCCTATTAATCAACTCAAAGTATGGAAGGGCAGTGAAAATATAGTTGCCTCAACTGTTGCAAGCGATGTATATCTGACGCTGCCAAAAGGTGAATATGCCAACGTTAAAGCTGTGATTTCAAGTACACAGCCTTTAATCGCCCCGATTAAAAAAGGTCAGGTCATCGGTACCGTAAAATTCATGCTGAATGGCAAAGTGATTGAACAGCGCTCTATGGTTGCAGCAAAAGCAGTCGACACTGCCGGCATTCTAGGCCGTGCGTGGGACTCGATAAAATTGCTATTACAATAATCAGGTAACGTGTATGCGTGAAATAGAACCCCACACCGCACCACCACTGATAGAGTTCCCCTGTGACTTTGCCATTAAAGTCGTGGGGGAAACGCATGAGGCGTTTGCAGCCACCATCGTTGAAATTATTCAAACTTTGGTGCCTGCATTCACGGCCGAACATGTAGAAATGCGCGCGAGCTCTGGCGGTAAATATATCAGCCTGACCTGTAATGTATATGTAACGTCTCAAGATCAGCTTGATGCTGTTTACCGCTTATTAAGTGCGCATCCTCTGGTGAAATTCGCACTTTAATCAGCGTAGCCAGCAATGCAGCAGCCATTAGTCATTCGGCGTTTAGGCCTTACAGCGTTTGAAAGCACATGTCAGGCAATGCAAAGTTTCAACGCGAATCGCGCAGCTGATACGCCGGATGAGTTGTGGCTGACCGAGCACCCGCCAGTCTATTCGCTAGGACTCAATCGCAGGCAAGTAAAGCTGCCGCAACGTGATGACATCCCGACCGTACTTACAGACCGTGGTGGGAAAATTACTTACCATGGTCCGGGGCAAATTATTGTGTATGTACTGGCAGACCTGCAGCGCAGACGCCTGAATATACGCACGCTGGTAAGCCTGCTGGAAAACACAGTCATCGAATTACTTGCAGAGCACGGTGTTAACGCGACAGCAAAAAAAGATGCCCCCGGCGTTTATGTGCAGCTTAATAACTCGCAGGAAGCTAAAATTGCATCACTGGGTTTACGCGTAAAAAACAACAGCTGCTATCATGGCCTGAGTCTCAATGTTGATATGGACCTGAGCCCGTTTGATGCGATAGACCCTTGCGGCTATGCCGGCTTAAAAGTCACACAGACCAAAGACCTTGGCATTACAGCAGACCTGCAGACACTAAGTGAACAGCTACTGCAAAAACTAAATGCCAATTTTGAACACTTGCATAATTCAGCGCTGACTGATGATATGGAAAAGCATGACTGATACTACAAGCAATAAAACCGATAATAAAACACCTAGGCAGAAAATTGCCGGCGTGAAGGAAATTGACGCGGCAAAGACTTCGCGCATACCGATTAAAATCATCCCACAGCCTGCACAGCGCAAGCCGGAATGGATACGCATGAAAGCGCCAGATTCAGCACGCTATCAAGAAATTAAACGCGTGCTGCGTGACAATAACCTGCATACTGTGTGTGAAGAGGCAAGCTGTCCGAACATCGGTGAATGTTTCAGCGGCGGCACAGCCACTTTCATGATTCTGGGTGATATCTGCACACGTCGCTGCCCATTCTGCGATGTAGCGCATGGCAAACCGTTGCCACCTGACGTCAACGAACCTGAAAATCTGGCACGCACCATCGCACAGATGAAACTCAAATATGTAGTCATCACCAGTGTGGACCGCGATGACCTGCTCGACGGTGGCGCACAGCACTTTGTAGATTGCATTAAAGCAGTACGTGAAAAATCACCTGACATTAAAATTGAAATTCTGGTGCCGGATTTCCGCGGCCGCCTCGATGTTGCGATGAAAATTCTAAGTGAAGCACCGCCGGATGTCATGAACCATAACCTTGAGACTATCCCAAGACTGTACAAGCAAGCCAGACCCGGCTCCGATTACCAGAACTCTCTGTCTTTATTAAAAAAATTCGGTGAGTTGTACCCGCATATTCCGACCAAATCTGGCCTGATGTTAGGGCTAGGTGAAACAGACGAAGAAATTCTGGAAGTCATGCGCGACCTGCGCGCGCACAACGTCAGTATGCTGACACTGGGCCAATATCTGCAACCCAGCGTGCATCATCTGCCAGTCATGCGCTATGTTGAGCCACAGGCATTTGAAACATTCAAACAAAAAGCTGACGCCATGGGCTTTAATAATACGGCCAGCGGCCCCATGGTAAGAAGTAGCTATCATGCTGACCTGCAGGCACAGCAAGTAGTTTAGGGCACTCCTATAAATACATTCTTTGGGCGCATTACTGCGTTGCCAGGTACTCGGAATCTCGCTGTATAGCGCATATTATCTCGGCTCCTGCGTTCCGTGCGCCTTTGGCGTATGAATAATGCGCTTCAGCGCATATATTCTACGGACATGCCCTTTCACGCCAAGCTTCCTGCTTTTGCAGGTTAGCTTGGTGGGGACGCCCTTTACGGGTGTACGGGTAATACCGCATCCCAAACTCTGCATTTATATAAATGCCCTTTAATTAACCACGGCGCAGCTGTAATATAGTGCCGATATAAACGCGATACTTATTGAAAAGAGCAAATATGGTTCCTCACCTGACAACAGCACTGAACGGCCCCTTGTTAAGCCTAGAAAAAAGTATGCTAGATGCCATGCCAAAAATCGAACACTGGTTCCGTTCACAATGGCTGGAATATGCGGCACCGTTTTATGCTTCGGTCGATTTACGCAACTCTGGCTTTAAACTGGCGCCGGTAGATACTAATCTGTTCCCGGGCGGCTTTAACAACCTCAACCCGGATTTTCTACACCTGAGCGTACAAGCAGCCATGGTAGCGGTAGAGAAAGTTTGCCCAGAAGCGCACCGCCTGCTGATTATTCCGGAGAACCACACTCGTAATGGCTACTATTTGCGCAATGTAGTCGAGCTCGCCAATATCCTGAAACAGGCGGGCATGAATATCCGCGTTGGCTCCATTTCACCAGAAATTACAGTGCCTACCAAGTTTGAAACACCGGGCGGGCAAACGCTGCTGCTGGAACCGGTAGTGCGCGTTGGCAATCGCCTCACATTAGCGCAATCCAGCATTGATGGCGTCACACTGGAAGCATTTGATAGCTGTGCTATTTTATTGAATAACGACTTATCCGGCGGTATTCCGGAAATTCTGGAAAACCTGGAGCAGGATCTGATTCCGCCACTTTATGCCGGCTGGAGCACACGCCGCAAATCCCAGCATTTTTCAGCTTATAACCGTGTGGCAAGTGAATTCGCACAGCTGATCGGTATTGATGAATGGCTGCTTAATCCATACTTTGAGACCTGTGGTGAAATAGATTTTAACGCGCGTACCGGTGAAGAATGCCTTGCGGCTAAAGTTGAGCAATTGCTGGAAAAAATTAAGCTGAAATACTCAGAGTACGGCGTGACACAGGAACCATTTGTGATTGTTAAGGCCGACGCCGGCACCTATGGCATGGGCATCATGACGGTTAAATCACCAGAAGATGTGCGCGGCCTTAACCGCAAAGCCCGCAATAAAATGTCAGTCGTGAAAGAAGGCCTGGAAGTTTCTGAAGTTATTATTCAGGAAGGCGTATACACCTTTGAGAGCATCAACGATGCTGTTGCCGAACCTGTCGTCTACATGATGGACCACTTTGTGATCGGTGGCTTCTACCGCGTGCATACCGGCCGTGGCGTAGATGAAAACCTGAATGCCCCGGGTTCGCATTTTGTACCACTGGCGTTTGAAAAACCCTGTACCCTGCCTGACTGCGCAGGCGCACCGGATGCCCCACCTAACCGCTTCTATGCCTATGGTGTGGTTGCGCGGCTGGCACTGCTGGCCGCGGCAATTGAACTGCAGGAACAGAACCCGCTTAATCAATAACAACTGGCTTACTACACCCTATGAAACTCGTATTTATACTGGATCCGCTGCCAAGCCTGAAAATCTACAAAGATACGAGCATGGCCATGATGCGCGAGGCCAGTCAACGCGGCCACAAGCTGTTTGTGAGCATGCAGCATGATCTTTTTCTGCGTGGCAGCGAGGCCAGAATCAATACGCAGTCTTTTGAATTTAGTGCTGATGGTTATGAGTTAAGCTTGACTGCCGAGTATAGTCCGGCAGACTTCGACGCTATCATCATGCGTAAAGACCCGCCGTTTGATAACGAATACCTTTACAGCACTTATCTGCTTGAAATAGCTGCCGGTCAAGGTGCCAAGGTTTTTAATAACCCGGCTGCCATTCGCGGCTGGAATGAAAAGTTATCGGTAGCGCGCTTTCCACAATTCGCACCTGAGTTTCTGGTCACAGCCAGCAATGCACTGATTCGTGATTTTTTAAACACGCATCAGGATATTGTCGTAAAGCCACTGGATGGCATGGGTGGCAGCAGTATTTTCAGGCTGACATTGAGCGACCCCAATATCAGCGTGATTCTGGAAACCATCACCGAGCACGGCACGCGCACTATCATGGCACAACGTTACCTGCCCGAAATTCTGCAAGGCGATAAACGTATCATCGTGATTAATGGTGAACCATTACCCTATGCTTTGGCACGTATACCGCTTGCCGGCGAAACACGCGGTAATCTGGCAGCAGGAGGCACCGGCGTAGCCCAGCCGTTGAGCAGCCGTGATTATGAGATCGCTGCGACTGTAGGCAAAACACTCAAGCAGGAAGGCCTGTTTCTGGTAGGTCTGGATGTGATCGGTGATCATTTAACCGAGATCAATGTTACCAGCCCTACCGGCATGGTTGAAATTGCCGCACAAACTGACTGTAATCCGGCATGCGTGATGCTGGATGCACTAGAACAGCATCTCGCACAATAACGGCTCTGACAAATGCGTAAATGGCCTATCAGCCTGATTGCTATTGCCATATTTGCTATGGCAATAGCGGGTATAAGCGCTCTCAAGCAAGAGCCGCTTTATCATACGCAGAGTTACGTATTCGGCACGCTGGTCGATATCAGTATTTACGGTGAACCGGAAGAGCGTGCAAAACAGCTAGCTAATCAGGTATTGCAGGATTTCCAGAATCTACACAACCAGTTGCATGCATGGAAACCCGCCAGCAGCAATCAACCCAGCGAGCTAGGCACACTCAACACAGCCTTTGCCAACGGCAACAAACCAATCAACATCAGTCCGCAACTTGCTACTATGCTGATCGATGCAACAGATTTATCTGTGAAGTCACAAGGCTTGTTCAACCCGGCCATCGGTCATTTAGTCAGCAGCTGGGGCTTTCAACGCGATGAATTCACTGCGGTGAACATTGATGATACAAAAATTCAAGCGCTGGTCAAAGCCAACCCGCGTATGACCGACATTGTAGTAAAAGACAACACTGCCTACAGTACCAACCCCAATGTAAAACTGGATCTGGGTGGTTATGCTAAAGGTTATGCGCTGGATAAAGCTGCTGAATATTTACGCAATCAGCAGGTTAAAAATGCACTGGTCAACATCGGCGGCAATATCATTGCCCTCGGCCAGCATGGTAACCAGCCATGGCGCGTTGGCATACAACACCCGCGCAAACCTGCCGCGATTGCCGCACTCGATTTAGCCGATGGCTGGGCAGTCGGCACCTCGGGCGATTATCAACGCTACTTCACACTCAATGGTAAACGCTACTGCCATATAATCGACCCAAACAGTGGTTACCCGGTACAGCATACTCAATCCGTCACGGTACTGATTCCGCCACAGAAAAATGCCGGCGTACTCTCGGATGTGGCATCAAAACCTATCTTTATTACAGTTGCCGAAGATAAAGCGAGAACTGCCGCCATGCTTGGCATACAATATTTCATGGTCATAGACCAGAAATCCAATATTGTTGTCAGCAACGCATTGGCGCATAAACTAGAATGGTTAGACCCGGAAGTGAAAAAGAACAGCCATGTTAAGCTTGTTACGCTCCCCTAAACCAACTTTCAAACATATGCTGATTGGTGACTGGCTCACCATTATCTTCAGTGTAATGCTAACTGCCTACCTGTTCCAGACCTTATGGTCGCATGAGCACGCGTCTAAAGTGCAGATTCGCATAGGCGACAAAGTATATGCTGCCTACGACCTTAATCAACAGCGCGACATTAAGGTTCACGGCGCTATCGGCGACGCAGTCATTCACATTAGCCAAGGTAAAGTACGATTTTCCAAATCGCCGTGTCATAATCAGTATTGCGTACATCAAGGCTGGCTGACGCGTAGCGGGCAAGCTGCAATCTGCTTACCTAACCAGATCAGTCTGGAACTGATTGGCGAACAGAAGCCTTATGATTCACTTAATTATTAAGCTGATTTAATCACAGATGCAAATTCAAACCACTATTGACGACCACCGCATTGCAAAACTGGCAGCTTTTGCCATTGCCCTGCACATGGTGGAGGCTGTAATTCCGTCGCCGCTGCCCGGAGTCAAACCTGGCATAGCCAATATTGTCACACTGTATGTACTGCTGAAATATGACTTTGCGACTGCAGCCTGGGTCAGTATTTTGCGTGTATTCGCCAGTAGTCTGCTGCTAGGGCAGTTTATGTCGCCGACATTTGCACTGAGTTTAAGCGGCGCACTACTCAGCCTGGGCACGCTATGGGCAGCACAGCATTTACCTAAACGATATTTCAGTGCTATTACTTTAAGTATCCTTGCTGCATTCGCACATATTGCAGGGCAGTTGATCGTGGTGCGTTTATGGTTGATTCCGCATGCCAGCGTTAGCTACCTGATACCAATCTTTGCAACGGCTGCATTGTTCTTTGGTCTTATTAATGGCCTGATTACCGCAAAACTCCTCTACAATAAGACTCAGTTATTAGAATCCGATAAGACAGAGCACGGCTCTACTTAAATATGCAGCCACAGCACCCCGTTTCTAAAGCGCTTAGCCGCCTGAAATTGCAATTTGTGCGACACAAGCTGCTATTGTTTACTCTAATTGGCTCCATACTTCTACATACTGTGTTTTTTAGTGGACTTTCTATCTCCCTGCCGCAGATCGTGGAAGACCTGCAAACACTCGACATGCATTTAGTTCAAAAACAAGCCGTGCAGGATAATATACAAGCACTGGATAACAATAATGAAGCAGTAAACGATCACAAAGCACCTAAAAATGAATCTGTAGCAGCACGTGAGGCAACTCCCGAGTCGACAGAACTTGCAGACTCAACGGAAGATGTATCGGTGATCCGGTCTGCAAATATTGATCAATCTCCTAACATCAGCCAATCTGCAAATGTAGATCCATCCGGAACCGAATTAGCAAATACCATAGAAGACATTAGTGAAACTGTAGAAAATAATTCAACGCAAACAGAGCCTGAAAAGACAGTATATAGCCATGTAGAAACGGAGTTTGAGGTCATGCGCGGAGTCAATACATCGGCTGCAGGTGTCACAAAGATTATTTTTAATATTGATGAAAATAAACGCTATTCGATTATCAGCACTACAGAAGCTAAAGGTCTGGTATCTCTATTCTTCGGTGACCTCATTCAAAAGAGTGAAGGTACCGTCACTGAAAACGGCTTGAAGCCTGACTTTTACTCTTATCAATACGGTAACGACGAAAAAAAGTCGCAAACTGCAAATTTCAACTGGAGTAATGGTGTTCTGCACATGCATACCTACAAAGGCGACAGCACTGCCAATCTAGTTGCAGGTACACAAGATTTTTTAAGCTTCATGTATCAGTTTATGTTCGCACCAGCACTGGAAACAATGCAGATCACCATGACCAACGGCAAACGGCTACGCACTTATATTTATAGCTTTGAAGGTGAAGAAACCATTAGCACCAAACTAGGCGAATTAAAAACCATTCACCTGCTGAAGGGCAGCAGCGATGAAGATAAAACCGAAATCTGGCTTGCAGTTGACTATCAATACCTACCGGTTAAGATCCGTAAAACGGAGAAAGATGGTACCGTGATCGAGCAGATCGTAGCGAATATTCGCACTGGAATACCAAATTAAATAACCTTATGCCAGTTCTTGATGCCACTCAAATAAGAATTAGTCCTTCATGAGTCAAATTAAAAAGGGTACTTTCACATCGTGAAAGTACCCTAAAAATTTGGCTACCGTTTACTTATCACCCGAAGATTTCCAATACTTCATTTTACGCTTTGATTTGATCAAAGGTTTCACCTGTTGCGGGCTATATTGAGAACTGGCGCCACCTTGTTTCTGTGGTGCACCAATAACTACCGTAGTTGGTTTACCGTCAATTGGCACAGTACCCAGCACTGGTGATGGCGGCAATCCACCACCAACGAATATAGATGATCGGCTACCATCACAAGACCCAGATACACCAATCGCACCGGAAGCATTGAATAAGTTGACCCAGTAGCCACGCGCCTCGCCTAATGCGGTACTGCAACTGCCATCAGAAGCCGGTACAGGCCGGTTAGTACTAAATGTTACCAGGCCACCCACAATGACGGCAGATCCAACCGCCTGCTCGCCTTTTCCGTTTTGGTCCAGATTCATGAACCAGCCCTTCTGTGTGGAATCAGGTAGCAATCTGTCAGCAGTACAACTTGTAACGGCTGTGTTGTTAAACATAGTACTGCTATCATCGAGGTTATGTGATAAAGAAGTCTTGGTATCATCAAGGAACACGTAAAAACGATTAGTAACACCAGCGTATGGGTAATCTTCCATTAAAGGACGCTCACGATCACCCGATCCGATTGCCAGATATACTTTACTCCCGCTGGCCTGCAATAGTGCTGGCGGATAAAGAAACTTGCGACCACCACCATTGGTATATGCTACTTTTGTTTTTGTCCAAGCATCGCTAGCCAGCGCTGTATTTGTAGTTGAGTCCATAAAGTTGATACGGTAAATATTACCTCTTGTATCCACCGCATAAGCAAAATCCACATAACTATCATTATCAACATCAATGAGTGCTACGTCAGCGGCTACGCTACTGTCTGTGTCAAACTTTTTAATTAAAGCGCCGCTCTCTGCATTAATAATATAAACTCCGCGCCCCTTCTCTGCACAGACGCTTGTAGGGAAAGCATTTATATCCTCACATTTATCATACCCACCACCAACAACCAATATCGGCGTAGTCTTTGAGTACTCTTTAATAAATGCTACATTAGGGGTGGACCAAGTCTGTCCGAACAACTTGTAGTCGCCATCACCTATGCAATCGTCGTCATTAGCCAGGTTTGGGCATCCGATTTTCCACTTGATTTCAGGCTTGCTGCTATCTGTTACATTCAATGCATAGATCATTCTGCCGCCACGTCGCATGGTCGGGTAAATAACAACATTAGAGTTATCGGCATTCTGGTAAACACCCATTGTGCCATCCCAGAAATAATCTTTTGGTTTTGGTGTAGGTACTATTGAAGTAGATACATGCGGGAAACTGATTTTCGGCTCATTATCCTGCAGCCTTTGCATGCGTGCTGCAAATTCGTAAGGTAAGAACGCCCACTTTTCCTGACCAGAGGTAGCATCCACCGCCCTTAACATACCATCATTAGCTCCATAGTAGACTACGACATTCCCGGCACCATAGTTAACGGGCAGCGGACGGGAGTGAACTACATCACCATGAATTGATGCACGGGTCTCCTTATCACCTATGGCATTTTCCTTGTTATACCCAGATGGTTTATCACTACCGACATCGTAACCAAGTACCCACGCTTCAAGGTTTGGCGGAGTTTCTGAGAACACTGACAAGTCGGCAAGCGGCTTCAAAGTCGTTGAACCTATACTTCCAGTACCATAAATTGTGCGTCTCACTTTCCAATCAGTAGTTTCAGAGGGTTGATTGCCTTTACGAATCACTTCAGCTACTGCACCGCTTTCAACGCGCGGCCCGTCAGGTGAATCGGAATACTCACTACCCGTCAGGCTGGCACACGCGCTTACGGGGCTCGGGCTAATAGTGTAATCTTTCCAGTAGTCGCCGGAATCAGTAGTCCAGAAACTTATCGCACAATCTTTAATAAAACCGGTTTGATTATTCACTGCCAGACTGCCAAACGCATCACCAAGTTCGATAATACCGGCATCATTTACAAGCTGATAACGTTTCAGGTTGCCAAACCAACGTGGCTTAACCGCAGGGTCCGGGCGGAACATCGCAATAAACACCTGATTCTCATTTTGGGTACGGTTAGTCGCGTTGACCGGCAAGCTTGCAGATGCAAAGGTAGAGTTGACTGAAGTAATTTCGGCGAAAGCTTCTTTCAGCGCATCAACAATAGCCCCCTCATTATTAGCAGTATAGTATTGCCCACCACCATACTTCGCCATATTTCTGAGTAAGGCTGTTTGATTCAGGTCAGGCTGGTCCTTAAAAACATCAATCGCGTAAGTAAATACATTTTGCTTCCCAGCCGTGGCACTTACATCAGTCTTAAAAAGAAAATCCGTAAACTCATCGGCAAACCGATTAGAGGACTGTGCTGACGGTGTAGTAAACGACGCAGTCACTGATGTACATTGCTGTATACGCCTCTTCTGCCCTGTACAGCCTTGTCCCGCAGCACATTGATAAAGCACAGAGGCTGAGTCGCCTGGTTTTGCTGCCGCACAAGCCGTAGCATCCGCATAACAAGTAGCACTTAAGTCAGTAAAGCTACCGGAACAAGAGTAATTAGCAATTGGAAACTCAGTGATGGTACTGAGTGGGTTACCAGCATCATTCAAATATTTAACAACATTACGCAAGTCTGCATTTGAACTCTCGGTGGCAGGGAAGCCGTTGCCGATAAAAATGATGTAATTCTTACCGCAAGTAGTCTGAACTGGCGACTTGTATAAGCTGCCATTATAGGCGTTACCAAAATCCGGCTTACTACCGTCTGCATTATTAGAACCCCAAAAACTCTGATCAAATATTGGTATAGTTTGGAAAGTCGGGCTAGCTGAAGGCGGCGAGTTTTTTGATGCATGGACTACGTCAGTATAGCCGCCAAAATACTTAAAAGCGTCGAATAGCGCTGCTGTATATTGTAATGAAGCTCCAGAGGTTTCAGTATTGAAATTCGCAATAATTTCATCAATTGTTTTAATCAAGGCAGCCTTGTTCCCGGCCGTCATCTTTTTTACAGCGGATCGTATATAACCACCATCACGCGAGGCTGTTGTATTGTTAAACATCATCAAGCCCACATTTGCCTCAATATCACCAACTGAATTCGTTGGCAAGGTACTGAGAACATTTCTGATAGACTTAAGTTCGTAGTATCCCTGCTTGTTACAATCATTGCCGCAATCTACTGGAGACGCAGTGTCTTTTGGCCATCCCTGATTGGCCGCAGCCCAATTCGAGCTGTTATCTATAACAATAAGCACATTAGGGTAATCCGCTCCACCAGAGTCGCCAATAAAAATATCAATATCTTCAGCATTGACAGGCGAAGCTAAAGTAAACAGAAACAGGTAAAAAGAAACAATAGAAAGTAGCGGTCTGAAATATGTTTTCATATAAATTCCTGATATTACGGGCATGATGCCGCTATATTGTCTGTTGATACGCGCACTGCAGCGCCTTGCGTTACACTAACTTTTGACTCTGTCACATCATCGGTTGCTTCGGCGCTCAGCTCCCATAGGCTATTAGCGCAAATTGAGTTGCCTGTAGTGGCACCTGAAATCCCGAACTGCCCCTGCTGTGCACCTATGGCGCAGCCAGCATCTTCTGCGTCCGCATAGTTCAAGGCACTATTTTGTATTACTTGTGCCTGTACGCACTTAGGAGTAGCAAGCACAACAGTTACATCTGATTTACCATCAGCATTTACATCAACACATTTGGTATTAGCAGCACACCCACCTGGCACCGCATTTGTAGGGGTTTCAAAAAACTGCGTTTTACTCACTGTTTCCTCTACCGTTTGCTGCGCTGCAGCCATCGCCTCGTTACGCTGCTGCATATTGCCGACAGTCTGCATGTTACTTTTACCAAGCAAAAAGCTACTCACACCCAACAAAGTCATCAGTACCAAGATAATCAGGCTTACCAGCAGCGTAGCGCCGCTTTGCTTTGATGTTTTCATTCTCATGGCACTCTCCTGCCGGATGGATTATTTAATCGCACCGTAGACTGAAAAGCATGACGTTTGTAGCCATCTGCATAGCTGGTTGCAGCATTTGATAACAAGGTATAAGTTTTGGAATCGGTATAACCTTGGGTTTTCTCAGTGTTTCGTGCCAATAAACCTATTTTCACAGCCACTATAGTGCGCCAGTCATCAATGCCGGCAGGAGTTGCAGTATATGAGTCGGGCGCACCATCAACGGTTGCCTTATCAAGTCCATACTCAATCTGTAAATCTTCAATACCCTCTACTAATGGAACCACACTAAAACCAGCTGCACCTAACTCAGCACGTTTGAGTGTAGGTATGCCATCACCGCTCTCGTTGTTATTGGCAATAAAATAAACATGGGTACGGTAGCGGTAATAGGCAGCAGCAGTGGCGCAATCTCGCTTTTTCAGTGTCAGATCAGCAGTACTTGCGCTTAACTTGAAGTGATGATCCAAATAAGTAGGATGATCAAGCTCATTGGAATTGGAACATAAAGAGGATTGAAAATGCGGAGCACCGGCAACCTCTTCACAGCCTGCAGCCCCCGCAGCACAGGTACTTGCTCGGCGAACCACCACGATATCAGTATCCGCTTTTAAGTCGGCTACACAGCTTGGAGTTGTTGCACCATTGTCGATGCCTTGTACATGAAGCATGAAACTATTTTTTAAGTCACTGACTGCTGTAGCACATACATCAGGCAGCGCTCCCGGCGAAGCCATCAAGCTTGAATCAAACTCAGCGAAAAACCCCGCCAGTCTCAGATCGTCCGTCAAGAGTTGAATGGCATAGCGGCCATTTTCAATTTGCTGGCTAGCCTTCTCTATTTCACCACGAGAACGTATATTGCCCACAAAAATGATGAAAAGTGCCGTTAAAATAATGAGGCCTAGTGCAACAGAAACCATAAGTTCGATGAGCGAGAAACCACTATTGTTTTTATTAACAGCCTTCATATTTACGCCCGACATGATTAAACGCATCCTGGTAAACCTACTGTCACTCGCGTAGAAATGGCGCGCCGGTAGCTATCTGCACCATAACTATCCTTGCCGCATGCAACCGCAGGTGCGGCCGTCTTATGCAGGCCTTGCCATGCAACAGTCACTTGATAAATACCCGGCGTACATACACCTGCAGTAGGATCAATTGCTTGAATCTGTACTACACACCCACGCGCTCCAGCCATGGCACCCACATCTTTACCACCCAATTTTTCGGATGCTCCTCGCAGTGCATTACACCACTGACTCTTATCGTTACCAACTACAGTTCCATCAGCAGCTGCGCAAGCCTGATCTCCAATACTGGCAACTACATATGATGCTGCCTGACCACGGTTGGCACTGATACGTTCCGACATATCAGACAACAACGCGATGGCCTGAGCACGCTGGTATGACTCAACCTCTGTGAGCTGAACTTTCGCCTGAAGCCCGGCCAAACCGAGCAATCCAAAAGCCAAAATAACAATAGTTACCAGCACCTCTATCAAAGTGACGCCTGTTTCATGTTTATGCTGAATTAGTTGTTGTTTCAACATGCTGATTTCTTCACTTTAGGTAAGCCGCTCAAGCTGGTTGATACACAGCGCTCGGCAGATTCAGATCCCATAACAGCTTTGATTCCAAAAGACACAACACCGGCAATGCGGCCTGAACTATTGTACTCAACAGAACCAGCTCCGCTGATAGTGACATTGCCATTCACTGTATAATTCTCTAAAACATTACCCTCTGCGGCAGATGGGTAAATTGACCAACCCTTGCCGCCGCTAGCTACTGCCAACTTAACAGTAGTATTGCGCTTAATCGCCTCGCTGCGAGTCTTCATCAAAGCCATATGTAAATCTGAAGCAGTGCCTTGCGCTTTCATTCTGGTAATCATTCCGGTAAATGCAGGCACCGCCACCGACGCCAGTATCGATATAATCGTAATCACGACCACCAACTCAACAAGATTAAATCCTCGACATGCTCGCCAAGCACCATGCGAAGCAAACTGAGCTGGGTGGCGATATCGAGAGCTTAATCTATTCATACTGATAAATTACCATTTCTCAGCAGGAGTCTTGGTACCGGCATTGTCAAGGGTCAACGTCGCATCACCTGCCTGTGTACCGGTAGGGGTTGCCGTCACTTTGAAAGTGGGTGGTGCAGCATCGGCAGCCTCCATAGTGATTGTGTAATAACTAGAAACATCACTTGGTGTCGTTATATTTAAGGTGGCGAGATCTGCCGCGTAACTGCGGGCATCAAGCAAATATTGCTGCTGACGCTGCGCCACATCCATAAGATGGGCCTGTGCTGCAGCACGCCTGCCTTTTTTGACATAGTCCAGATAATTAGGAAGTGCTATCGATGCCAGAATGCCGATAATAGCCACGGCCACTACCAGCTCTACTAAAGTAAAGCCACGATGCTTAGCTTGCCAAGTTTTGCTAGCACTATATTTGGATTGAAATTTCAATAGACTAACCATTTTATTTTACCTTTTGACCAAGATACATCATGCACTTTGATTTTTTGTGCGTCTACCGGCAACTGACAATCGGTAAGTTTTAACAAATAAGCGGTTGTACAGCCACATTTGCGCATTAAATATAACACCTGAAATATACATCAGAATTTTATGGAAAGTGCATACCCACAAAAAATGATAGAATGAAATCATGTTTAACTTTAGCTAATTTTTTATTAAAAAACTCGCCATCATCATCACTTATGCAAAAACTTACTAAAAAAATGATGTTACTACTGGCTACCTGCCTCATTCTAAATGCTTGCGGCACCAAAGGGCCGCTGTATATCCCTGAACAACAGTACCCGCAGCCAACCAAAGCTGCAAAGTAAATTAGCCCAACTCTTAAAACTATCGATAAGCCATTACCGTGAACGCATTTAACTTCAAAGACAACACACTGCATGCTGAACATGTAGCCCTTAACAAAATCGCTGAAAACTTTGGTACGCCTTGTTATGTATATTCCAAATCAGCACTGACTCAGGCATTTGAGCGCTTTGATGCTGGCTTTAAAGGCTCAAATCATCTGGTATGTTTTGCCGTTAAATCCAACCCCAGCCTTGCCATCTTGAATCTGTTTGCAAAACTGGGTGCCGGTTTTGATATTGTATCGGGCGGCGAACTGGCGAGAGTGATTGCCGCTGGCGGAGACCCATCAAAAGTCGTGTTCTCGGGCGTAGGCAAAACAGCTGATGAAATGCGTGCTGCGCTTGAAGCTGGGATTTTCTGCTTTAACGTTGAATCAGCCAGTGAGCTGGTGCGTTTGAATGACATTGCAGGCTTCATGGGCAAAGTGGCTCCGGTTTCATTGCGTGTGAACCCGAATGTGGATGCGAAAACACACCCTTACATTTCTACCGGTTTAAAAAACAATAAATTCGGCGTGGCTTATGAAGACGCACTGGATATCTACCTGCAGGCGGCTGCAATGCCTAACATTGCGATCCACGGCGTAGATTGCCATATCGGCTCACAAATTACAGAATTATCACCATTTCTGGATGCATTTGACCGCGTACTGGCACTGGTGGATGCGCTGGAAAAGAATAAGATTCATATTCAACACATTGATCTTGGCGGCGGTATCGGCATCTGCTATAGCGATGAAACCCCACCAGAATTTACCGAATATGCCAAAGCCATGCGCGCAAAGCTAGGCAACCGTGATATCAAACTGGTATTTGAACCAGGCCGTGCACTGGTAGGTAATGCAGGTGTATTGCTGACCAAGGTTGAGTATCTGAAGCACACTGAAACCAAAAATTTCGCGATAGTCGACGCAGCCATGAACGACCTGATGCGTCCGGCACTTTATGATGCATACCATGCGATTGAGGCAGTAAAGCCGCGTGTTGCCACTACTCAGAACTATGAAATCGTAGGTCCGGTATGTGAAAGCGGCGACTTTCTGGGCCATGACAGGGATCTGGCATTAGCTGAAGGCGATCTACTGGCCATCATGTCTGCCGGTGCTTATGGCATGAGCATGTCCAGCAATTACAATACGCGCCCGCGCGCAGCGGAGGTGATGGTAGACGGTGATAAATCTATCGTGATTCGCCAGCGTGAAAAAGTGCAGGACTTATTCGCACTTGAAACTATCATTGAATAGTTGCCGACTTAATAAGTAATAAACACGGAAGAAATAAAAAAGCGAAGATGACTCTTCGCTTTTTTTATGACCAAACTTTCACTGAAAACTTGAGTTAATCAAAAATCACAGTTTTGTTCGCATATAACAAAATACGATTTTCAATATGCCAGCGCACTGCTTTTGACAGTACTACGCGCTCAAGATCACGACCTTTTTGAATCAGGTCTTCTACCTGGTCACGATGGGAGATACGCTCGATTCCCTGTTCAATAATCGGGCCTTCATCCAGCACTTCCGTGACGTAATGTCCAGTTGCACCAATCAGCTTAACGCCGCGCTCAAACGCACGGTGATAAGGACGCGCACCGATAAATGCCGGCAGGAATGAGTGATGGATATTAATGATGCGCTGCGGGTAACGTGACACAAAATCCGGTGACAGAATCTGCATGTAACGCGCCAGTACGATCAAATCGATATTGTATTCATCAAACAATTTAAACTGGGCAGCTTCTGCTTCAGCCTTATTATCTTTGGTTACTGCGATGTAATGAAAATCCACACCATAGAACTGCACCAGTTTTTCCGTATCGCGATGATTACTGATCACCAGTGGAATTTCACAGGCAAGCTCTCCACTTTTATGTCGATGCAACAAATCCGCCAGGCAATGGTCATACTGCGACACCATGATCGCAACACGCGCTTTATGCTGAGATAACTTTAATTGCCATTGCATGCTGAATTTATCGGCAATGACTGCAAAAGCCGCGTTAAAGCTGGCTTCTTCCAGATTAAAACCGGCAAGGTCCCACTCTACGCGCATGAGGAATAGATTATTTTCTGCATCCTGATGCTGGTCTGCGTGTAAAATGTTGGCATTGTGCTGATGTAGAAAATCTGCAATTGCCGCCACAATGCCTTTGGCATCCGGGCAGGTAATCAGTAGGGTTGCGGTGTTTTTCATAGTGAGACTTTATTAATCATTAATTAAAACTTGTGCGATTATACCCGATGCACCTGCTACCTGAAAAATCAGTTAGTTTGAATACACAACATTAAATTTTGAGCGCCCATTTAATTGAACTCAAGTTATTGAACAAAGATATAAACAAATGAACACAAATTCAGATATTGTACTTGCTAACCCTCGCGGCTTTTGCGCCGGGGTAGACCGCGCGATCATTATCGTAGAGCAGGCGCTGGAAAAATTCGGTGCACCGATTTATGTGCGCCATGAAGTCGTGCACAACAAGTTTGTTGTAGATCAACTACGTGCCAAGGGTGCAATTTTTGTCGAAGAACTGGATGAGATTCCAGCTGGCAGCACAGTTATTTTCAGTGCGCACGGTGTTTCAAAAGCTGTACGCGCTGAAGCAGACACTCGCGGCCTCACCGCATATGACGCCACTTGCCCGCTGGTGACCAAGGTGCATATTGAAGTGGAAAAAATGCGCAAGGCCGGTCTGGAGATCGTAATGATCGGACACAAGGGACATCCTGAGGTCGAAGGGACTATGGGTCAGGTTGACGAGCAAGAAGATGCCACCGGCATGTACCTGGTTGAAACACCGGAAGATGTAGCAGCACTGCAGGTGCGCAACCCTGACATGCTTGCCTACGTCACACAAACTACGCTTTCGCTCGATGATGCAGCCATGGTAGTGGATGCACTGCAAAAGCGATTCCCCAATATCAAAGCTCCCAGAAGCGACAGCATTTGCTATGCCACGCAAAACCGTCAGGATGCGATCAAGATCATGGCCAAAGATTGTGACCTGGTGATTATTGTCGGCTCGCCCAATAGCTCCAACTCCAATCGCCTGCGTGAAGTCGCCCAGAATCAGGGCGTTGAAGCTTATATGGTAGATAACGCCAGCTTCCTTAAACCGGAGTGGCTGACGGGCAAACAGAAAATCGGCGTTTCGGCAGGCGCTTCTGCGCCGGAAGTGTTGGTGCAGGAAGTGATTGCGAAACTGCAACAGCTTGGTGCTAATCAAGTTCAAGAATTACATGGCGTGGTAGAAAACGTGGTATTTCAGCTGCCAAAAAATTTAACGAACGCAGTCAAGAAATCACCCTCTAATCATTAGGTGTTATCGATTTTTGAAACCTTATAAAACCCCGATTTCTGCGCTGGTATTGATTCACACCCCTGATTTGCAGGTACTGATTATGGAGCGTGCAGACAAAGCTGGTTATTGGCAATCTGTTACCGGCAGCTTGGAGCAGGATGAGACGCCGCAGCAGGCTGCCATTCGCGAGGTGCTTGAAGAAACGGGCATAGATGCAACCGCATATGACTTGCAAGACTGGCACACCAGCAATGTCTATGAAATTTATCCGCATTGGCGCCACCGTTATGCGCCCGGAGTTACAGAAAACCGAGAACATCTGTTTGGTTTAACATTACCGTCAGCACTGCCGGTTAAACTGGCACCAGATGAGCATGTACGCTATGAATGGGTAGACTGGCGCGAGGCAGCTAAACGCGTTTTTTCCTGGACCAATGTCGACGCCTTGAAAAGATTAGGTGAACGACATCAATTAACGTTATAAAATAAACACTTTTAGCATTTAAGCTTTACTTACACACTGAAAATATATGCAGATTTCACCGATTAAATTTGAGAAGTTCCAAGCGACTGAAGACGCCGACTGTCAGCGCCGCATTCTTGCAGCCAAACAAAAGCTGGGCAAACGCATGGTAATTCTGGGTCACCACTACCAGCATGAGAGCGTATACCGCCATGCCGACTTCACCGGCGACTCACTCAAACTGTCGCGCTATACCGAAAATCTGGACGCTGAATTCATCGTATTTCTGGGTGTACATTTCATGGCCGAAGTCGCAGATATCATGAGCCGTCCGGAGCAAATTGCCATTCTGCCGGATTTGGCTGCCGGCTGCTCCATGGCGGATATGGCCAACCTTGCAAAAGTTGAGCGCAGCTACCGTGAGCTGAATAAAGTACTCAATTTTGATGAGCAGATTACACCGATCACTTACATCAACTCTGCTGCCGATTTGAAAGCATTCTGCGGTGAGCATGGCGGCATTGTATGCACGAGCACCAATGCACCCAAGATTCTGGAATGGGGCTTTGCGCAGCGTGAAAAAGTATTGTTCTTCCCGGATCAGAATCTGGGCCGCTGGAGCGGCTACAAGATGGGTATTCCATTAGAGCAGATGCCGGTGTGGGACCCAGACTTGCCGATGGGTGGCCTGACTGAAGAGCAAATCAAAAATGCCAAGATTCTGCTGTGGAAAGGGCATTGCGCGGTACACCAGATGTTCCGCCTGCAAAACATTACACAGTTCCGTAAAGAACATCCGGACGGCTTCGTCATTTCTCATCCTGAAGCCCCGTTTGAAGTTTGCCAGCATTCAGACTTCGTCGGCTCCACTGAATATATTCTAAAAACCGTGAGCGAAGCCGCACCAAACACCAAATGGCTGGTGGGCACCGAACTGAATCTGGTGACGCGTCTGGCAGAGCAGATGAAACCGCAAGGCAAACTGGTGCAATTCATGAGCCATGTAGTGTGTGAATGCTCAACCATGGCACGGATTGACCCACAGCATCTGGCATGGGTATTGGAAAATCTGGTTGAAGGCAATGTCGTTAACCAGATCAAAGTACCGGCACACGAAGCCAAGCTAGCGAAACTGACCTTAGACCGCATGCTGGCAGCCTCATAGCATGACTTGCGCACTTTGCCACCCATGCCCGCACCCGATACTGTGGCAGGATCAGTTCTGCCGCGTGGTGCTATTGAATGATGCGAATTACCCGGCCTACTGTCGGGTTGAACTGCTGGCACATATTAAAGAAATGACAGACCTGGTGCCAACCGAACGCGCACGCATGATGAAAACCGTGTTTGCCGTAGAGCTGGCACTAAGGGAAATGTTTAATCCGGATAAAATCAATCTTGCGAGCCTGGGTAATAAAACGCCGCATATTCATTGGCATGTGATTCCGCGCTTCGAAAATGATAGGCACTTTCCGAATTCACACTGGGGAGAAGCCCTGCGAGAAAGTAATCCGGCTAAACTTGACTCAGCAGCAGTGGAACTGCTCACTCAAAAAATAAGCGCGCATATCACTTGCGCGCTCAATACAGACTAGCACCTAGACTGATGATAAGCCAAGGCGCTTAAAGAAACTTAACCTAAGTCACCACCAGCCGCTCAACGACTTTACCATTTTGCAAATGGCTTTCAATGATTTCATCTATATCTTCATTATCGACAAAGGTATACCAGACCGCCTGTGGATAAATGACTAACAGCGGACCTTCACCGCAACGGTCAAAGCAGCCGGCGCGATTTACACGTACTTTTCCCTTGCCATTCAGATTCAGCTTTTTAACGCGCGCTTTCATGTGATCGAAAGCAGCGCCGGCACCTTTATCCATACAGCAGGCAGCGCCATCCTCGCGCTGATTCAAGCAAAAAAAGACGTGGTGTTCAAAATGGTTTGTCATTTAAAGTTTCTCGTATAAGTACTTCTTACTCTCAGCAATCATTCAGCCATTAAGACTTTATATTTCTACTAGGCACTTGGGCGTAGACGCTATAATTTTCTCAAGATCTAAAGAGCCAAGGCGGCGAGGTGAAGACAGTACGAAAAGTACAGTGAACCGCAGCCAACGCTGAATTTTTTATATTTCCAAACGCGCCAAAGCCATTAAGATTTTGCATTTATGTAGGCATTCGAGCGCAGACAGTACACATGGTACGGCAAGCGAGAATAACAACGCAGAAATGCAAAAGATAATGGCTTACTCGGTAGCAAGGCTGTCTTCTTTGGTGAATGTCCAAGTCCTCGTAATACTCAAAATATCTACTTCCTTGCGGATATCTTCCGGGAACTGCGCATAAGGTGCGCCCAACTCCACGATATGCTGCGCTGCTGCATCCAGCACTTTGTGCCCGGAGCTACGGTTGATTTCTATAGCATCTACACTGCCATCCGGCTTGATGGATACAGTCATCTGTAATTGACCATACAATTTCAAATCTCTGGCCGCTTCCGGATAATTCAAATTACCGATCTTTTCTACTTTCTGCCGCCAAGACTCTACATAGAGTGCGTATTTATATTCCTTGGTGCGCCCTCCCACAAATTTACGTTTCGGGCGTTTCTGATACTCATCCTGTTGTTTAGAAATAATCGCTTCCAGCTTTTCCATTTCTATCGCAGCTGATGCAATAGCTTCTAAATCAAGCTTCTTGGGCGCTGTCTGGCTTCCCGACTGCGCTTCTTTCGCTGCGGCCTTCTGCACTACCTGTGATTCCACAGCTTTTACAGCATTGATTTGCGTCATGAGTTCCTGCGCGTGCTTCTCTAATTCGGCAACGCGCTTCTGCTCACGCAGTTCAGCATTAGTCTGCAGTGTTGCCTGCGCAGCCTGCTTAGTATTGGCTAGCGGCTTGGGAGTCTCCTCTGGTTTTTGCGATTTCAATACGGGCAGCGCAGTTTTCATCTTGCGGTCTTGCTCGGTATTACCGCCACGATCCAGATTAGCCTGCGCATAAACCTCAGTATTGTCTGGTCTGGATTGTGTTTTTGCATTCACCAGCACGACTTCGAGGATCGCCAGGTTATCTTTGAATTTACTGAGTTGCGGCTCGAAATGTATGCTCAGTAAAACCACATGCAGCAACACTGAAAACCATAGCGCAATGCTCATACCGCTCATGGTTTTAAGCTTGAATATGAGTGAGTTCATATTATTTAACTTGGTCTTAGTACGCACTGTTGTCAAATTTTGTACTTTACACAACAGATTTTAATGCGTCGAGCAGCTTTTGATGTATGCCGCCAAAACCACCGTTACTCATGACCAACACATGGTCTCCCGCTTTTGCGGCCTGCACTATGGCTGCTACCAGCTGTTCCAGATCATCGCTCACCAAAGTTTTTACACTGATCGGCGCCAGCGCTTCTTTAGCATCCCAGCCCAGATTGGCCTGATAGCAGAACACCAGATCAGCCTCTTTCAGACTCGCAGGCAAGGCACTTTTCATGACGCCTAGCTTCATCGTGTTGGAACGTGGCTCCAGCACAGCCAGAATTCTCTCTGCGCCTACTTTGCCACGTAAACCCGCCACTGTGGTTTCAATCGCAGTCGGGTGATGCGCAAAATCATCATATACACTGATTTGATTCACTACGCCACGCAGCTCCATGCGGCGCTTCACGTTGCGGAATTCGGTTAATGCGGCAATGCTGACATCAATACTAACACCGGCATGGCGCGCAGCTGCGATGCTTGCCAGCGCATTCATGCGGTTATGCTCACCCAGCAGGCCCCACGCGACACGACCTTGCGGCTTACCTTGATTAACAACATCAAAACTGCCATCGCCTTGGGCATTAGCAGCTTGCCAGTCGTCATTAGTGCCAAACTTTTCTACAGGCGTCCAGCAGCCTTTATCAATCACGCGCTGCAGGCTGGCTTCTTTACCATTGGCGACAACCAACCCCTGTTGCGGTACAGTACGCACCAGATGATGAAATTGCTTTTCAATTGCAGCCAAATCTTCAAAAATATCTGCGTGATCAAATTCCAGATTATTCAACACGGCGGTGCGTGGACGATAATGCACAAACTTGGAGCGTTTATCGAAGAAGGCGGTGTCGTATTCGTCTGCTTCAATCACAAAGAAAGGTGAAGTGCTTTTTGCATCCTGTACCGGCGTTTGTGGCAGCCTTGCCGACACCCCAAAATTCTCCGGTACGCCACCGATCAGAAAGCCCGGTGCCAAACCTGCATATTCCAATATCCATGCCAGCATGGAACTAGTGGTGGTTTTACCATGCGTACCGGCCACTGCCAGCACCCATTTGCCTTGCAGCACATTTTCAGCCAGCCATTGTGGCCCTGAAATATAAGGCAAGCCGCGATTGAGGATTTCTTCCATGAGCGGATTGCCGCGCGACACCACATTGCCAATCACGTAAATATCCGGGTTGAGCTTGATCTGCTCCGGTGCAAAGCCTTCAATGAGCTCTATGCCTTGCGCTTCCAGCTGCGTACTCATCGGCGGATAAACATTGGCGTCGCAGCCAGTGACCCTGTGCCCGGCCTGCTTGGCCAGCACTGCTATACCGCCCATGAATGTACCGCAGATACCTAAAATATGGATATGCATAATTTTGTAGTTATTATAAAAATAGTATGAGATTTGCTTTAAGTCAATTAACCCAAGTTTGGTGCCAACCAGCGCTCTAAATATTCTTTAGGCAGATTTCTGCGTTTTACCATATCCAGCAGCTGGTCTTCACCAATTTTATCCACGCTGAAATATTTAGCTTCTTTATGCGCAAAGTAAAAACCAGAGACGGCTGCGGCAGGCTGCATCGCGAACGAGTCTGTCAGCGTCATGCCGACTTCCTCACATTGCAGCAGCTTGAACATATCTGCCTTTACCGTATGATCCGGACAAGCCGGGTAGCCAGGCGCAGGACGGATCCCCTGATATTGCTCTTTGATCAAGGCGTCCGTATCCAGATGTTCATCAGCGGCATAGCCCCAAAAATCGGTACGAATACGTTCGTGCATGTATTCAGCAAAGGCTTCGGCCAGACGGTCCGCCAGTGACTTGAACATAATGGCGCTGTAATCATCATGTGCGGCTTCAAACTGCGCCAGGCGCTTTTCCATACCCATGCCGGCACTCACGGCAAACAGGCCGATATAGTCATCCGCACCTTTCGGCGCAATGAAATCACTTAAGCATTGGTTCGGACGTGCCACACCGTCAATGACAGGTTTCACGGTTTGCTGGCGCATACCGTACCAGGTAAGCGCAACTTCTTTACGCGAATCATCGGTATAGAGCTCGATATCATCATCATTCACTGTATTGGCAGGCATCAGCGCGATCACGCCGCTGGCACTTAACCAGCGTCCATCGATAATCTTCTTGAGCATGGCCTGCGCTTCGGCAAATACCTTGCTTGCCGCTTCCCCCACGACTTTATCCGTCAGAATGGCAGGATAAGGCCCGGCCAGATCCCAGGTCTGGAAAAAAGGTGACCAGTCAATATATTGCGCAATCAGGCTCAGATCAATATTCTTGAACACGCGACGACCGATGAATTTAGGCTTTACCGGTGCGTCATTACCTGCGAATGAAAGTTTGGCTTTATTGGCACGCGCCTCGGCAATCGTGAGTAATGGCGTGCCTTTTTTATTGGCATGCTGCGTACGTGCTTTTTCGTAATCGGCCTGCACTTCGCTGATATAAGCATCACGGCTCTCAAGGGTGAGTAACGACTGCATCACTGCCACCGAGCGCGATGCATCCGGCACATAAATCACCGGACCATCATAATGCGGTGCAATTTTTACAGCGGTATGTGCACGTGACGTGGTTGCGCCACCAATCAGCAGTGGCGTTTTTAAACCATGAAAATGCGGGTCACGCTGCATCTCACGCGCGACATAGGCCATTTCTTCCAGCGACGGGGTAATCAATCCGGATAAGCCGATAATGTCAGCATTTTCTGCTTTCGCCATTGCCAGAATTTCTGCCGCCGGCACCATCACGCCCATGTTCACCACTTCAAAGTTATTGCACTGCAATACAACAGAAACAATGTTTTTGCCAATGTCATGCACGTCACCTTTCACTGTCGCAATCACCACCTTGCCTTTGGGCTTGGCAACAATACCGGTGCGTTTTTCTTCGAGCGCTTTTTCTTCTTCGATGAACGGAATCAGGTGCGCAACCGCCTGCTTCATGACGCGTGCAGATTTCACCACCTGTGGCAGGAACATCTTGCCCTGACCAAACAGGTCACCAACCACATTCATGCCATCCATGAGCGGACCTTCAATCACATGAATTGGTCGGCCGCCGCTATGCAGGACTTCCAGACGCGCTTCTTCGGTATCTTCTACAATAAATTCAGTAATGCCATGCACCATGGCATGCGCCAGACGTTTCTGCACACTGACTGGATTTTCGGGCGTACCGCGCCACTCCAGCGTTGCTTCTTCTTTTTTGCCGCCCGCTTTTAAAGTACCGGCAATCTCAATCATACGCTCGGTGGCATCCGGCCTGCGGTTCAGCACCACATCTTCCACGCGCTCTTTCAATTCCGGTGCCAGATCATCGTAAACGCCCATCATGCCGGCATTCACAATACCCATGGTCATACCCGCCTTGATGGCGTGATAGAGGAATACGGTATGAATTGCTTCGCGCGCAGGGTCGTTACCGCGGAAACTGAAACTCACATTGGAAACACCGCCTGAAATTTTGGCGTGCGGCAGGTTCTCTTTAATCCAGCGCGTCGCGTTAATAAAATCTACCGCGTAGTTGTTATGCTCATCAATACCAGTAGCAATCGCGAAAATGTTAGGATCAAAGATGATATCTTCCGGCGGGAAACCAATTTCCTGCACCAGCAAATCATAAGCACGTTTACAAATTTCAGTTTTGCGCTCGTAAGTGTCAGCCTGGCCTTTTTCATCGAACGCCATCACGATAACAGCCGCGCCGTAACGGCGACACAATTTGGCCTGACGCAGAAACTCGGCTTCGCCTTCTTTCATCGAAATCGAGTTAACAATCGCTTTACCCTGTACACACTTGAGGCCAGCTTCAATCACCGACCACTTGGATGAGTCGATCATGATCGGCACGCGCGCAATATCAGGCTCGGAAGCGATCAGGTTCAGGAAATGCGTCATGGCTTTTACCGCATCCAGCATACCCTCATCCATGTTGATATCGATGACCTGTGCGCCATTCTCCACCTGCTGGCGTGCAACACTGAGTGCTTCTTCATACTGCTCATTGATGATCATGCGCGCAAACGCTTTACTGCCGGTAACGTTGGTACGCTCGCCTACGTTAACAAACAGTGAATTGTCATCAATGATAAATGGCTCGAGGCCAGACAGTCTGGTGTACGGTGGCACTTGAGGTACGGCTCTAGGCGGCAAATCTTTAATCGACTCATAGATCGCGTTGATATGCGCCGGTGTCGTACCGCAGCAACCGCCGGCAATATTGACAAAGCCACTGATCGCGAATTCTTTCACCAGACTGGAAGTAACGTCTGGCGTTTCATCAAAGCCGGTATCACTCATAGGATTAGGCAAACCTGCATTTGGGTAGATACACACAAAGGTATCGGCGATTTTTGACAATTCTTCAGCATAGGGGCGCATCAACGTTGCACCTAAAGCACAATTCAAACCAATGGTAAGCGGCTGGGCATGTCTTACCGAATGCCAAAATGCAGTCACGGTCTGGCCTGACAGAATACGTCCGGATGCGTCAGTCACGGTGCCGGAAATCATAATCGGCAAGGTGCTGCCATGCTCTTCAAAGAAGCTATCAATCGCAAACAGAGCAGCTTTACAGTTAAGCGTATCAAATATGGTTTCAACCATCAGAATATCAGCGCCACCTTCAACCAAGCCGCGCACCTGCTCCAGGTAAGCACTTACCAACTGATCAAAACTCACATTACGTGCCGCAGGATCATTCACATCCGGTGAAATAGATGCCGTTTTAGGCGTAGGGCCCAATGCTCCGGCAACAAAGCGCGGTTTATCCAGCGTACTGTATTTGACACAAGCCGCTTTGGCTAATTTAGCAGCCTCAACGTTCATCTCATAGACGAGATGCGCCATATGGTAATCATCCTGCGCGACGCTGGTTGCACCAAAAGTATTGGTTTCAATAATATCGGCACCCGCAGCCAGATATTTTTCGTGGATTTCCTGAATAATGTGCGGCTGCGTTAAGGTAAGTAACTCGTTGTTACCTTTAACAAATATTTCACGCTCACCCGCCGGCGCCTTAAAATCAGCAAAGCGCTCGTTACGGTAATCAGCTTCAGTCAGCTTGTATTGCTGAATCATCGTGCCCATTGCGCCATCCAGTATCAGGATGCGCTGTGCGAGCAATTCTCTAAGCGTGTTTTCAGTGGCAGATATTGTTCTGTTATACATAAATAAAGCAGTGGATTAGGCTTAAGGTGGAATTGTATCACTTGCTTGAGAAAGGCTTCTCAATATTGCGTGAATACATAACAGCAATTGTGCGTTAACTTGTTGAAATGGCCTGCTATTGCAGCAGGTGATTAAAGCAGCCTAAAAGATAACAAGCGGTACTGAATGTCATAAAATCATCAATACCTGAACGTATAGCTAAATTACGGATATCACTAAAATAAGCTTTTTAGCCCATCCATCGCGCCCTCGGCAGCATCACCAATTGCACTGCCTGCCTGCCTCGCAGCTTTACCGAGCTGATCAAAGCTCACGGCTTTTAATAACTGCTTCTCCATAGCTCCGGCAATTCTTTGACCCAACTCGCCTGGCGTAATACCACCTTCGGCTTTGCCAATGTTGCGCTTAGTCAAATTTGGCAGTGCTACCGTCACAGTTTCTCCATCCATGAATTCGGCAGTTGCCTGCGCTTTTGAGTCAAGCATTTTGAACTCTTCTACAATAAGCTTTTTGCCAGGTGTTGGCTCACTGTCAGAAGGGCCTAAATACTCTGCGATATTTTTCTGAATTGCATAAAAGTTAGTCATACGAGCGCCTTTCTCGTAAATGACTTCCGGTGCAATGATGGCAATTTTTCTGACGGTAATTACATCATCGGTAATGCTGGCTGGATCAAGCGCTACCGTAAACTCATCAACTTTAAACGCATATGGTGTTTTAAAGCCGGTTGGATTACCCACAACAAAATTGCTGATCACACACTCGCCATTAACTGCGTCAATTTTTACATTGCCGACACTCACTTTGGCCTGTGTCATTTCACTGCCATATTCAACAATAGCATCACGCACTAGCCCATCCAGATTATCGCGCAGCCAGAATAAAGCACCTGCAATGATTACAACAAGAACCAATAGGCCTAACCCAATTTTCTTCATAAAGTGCTTATTCCTTATTGTGGCTACTCAGCAGAACCACTTCGACTGAGGCCAAAAAAGTATAAAAATAAGCAATATTATAAAGCAGAATTTGCTATAAATATGGGATTAAATCACATATTTATAGCAAATATAACAACAGTCAAGCCGTGATAAAGTTACAGGAGCGCAGTGAAACAAACGAGGGATAATCACTAAATCACTATCAGAGCCCATGCCTTCTATATTGAATTGCTTCCGCGATATGAGCGGGCTGGATATTGGCGGCATGATTCAAATCCGCAATGCTGCGTGCTACTTTCAAAATACGATGATAAGCACGTGCTGACAAATTAAGCTTAGCGATAGCCGTTTTCAGTAAAGTGAGTCCAGCATTATCAGGCTGGCAATATTGCTCGATCTCCGTAGTGCCAAGCATGAAATTCGCTTTACCTTGACGCTGCAATTGAGTTTCGCGTGCCTGCTCCACTCGGGCGCGAATCGAATCGCTGCTTTCCGCTGTATTTGCATTAGTAAGTTCATCTTCTTTCAATGCAGAAACTTCAATATGCAGGTCGATTCGATCCAACAATGGCCCTGAAATTTTGGCCTTATAACGTGTCACCTGATCAGGGGTGCAGCGGCACTTATTATTATAGTGTCCCAAATAACCGCATGGGCAAGGGTTCATGGCAGCAACTAACTGAAACTGTGCCGGGAAATCCGCCTGACGTGCGGCACGTGAGATTGTGATCTGACCACTCTCAAGCGGCTCACGCAAAACTTCCAACACTTTGCGGTCAAATTCAGGTAGCTCATCGAGAAATAAAACACCACGATGTGCCAGTGAAATTTCACCCGGACGCGGAATACCGCCTCCGCCTACCAGAGCAACACCGGAAGCCGTATGATGCGGTGACCGGAATGGTCTGCGTTTCCAGTTTTCAAGTTTGTAACTCCCATTCAGCGATTGCAGCGCAGCCGACTCCAGCGCCTCTTCTTCGGTCATGCTCGGTAAAATGCCGGCAAAGCGGCTGGCGAGCATACTTTTACCGGCACCGGGTGGTCCGCTCATGATCACGCTATGCCCACCTGCGGCGGCAATCTCTAACGCACGCTTAGGCCCTGACTGCCCTTTAACTTCACCAAAGTCGGCGTAGGAAACTTTTGTTTGCTCAGTAGCGGCATCCATCTGCACTAATGCAGTGCGCCCGCACAAATGTGAGCAAACCTCCAGCAATGATCTGGCAGGATAGATAACAGCGTCACTTACCAATGCCGCTTCTGCAGCACTATCAACTGGCAGCACAAAAGCGCGGCCGCTCTTATAAGATTTATATGTCATCGCCAATGCACCGCGTATTGGGCGCAGCTCACCAGTGAGCGCCAGTTCACCTGCAAACTCATAGCGAGACAGGCTATCAGATGGGATCTGGCCACTCGCGGCCAAGATACCAAGCGCTATCGGCAAATCATAACGCCCGCTCTCTTTTGGTAAATCAGCTGGCGCAAGATTGACCGTGATACGCCGCGCGGGAAATTCAAACTGCGCCGTCTGGAGCGCAGCACGCACGCGATCTTTGCTTTCTTTAACTTCTGCCTCAGGCAGCCCGACTATCGTGAAGCTGGGAAGACCATTTGCCAAATGCACTTCAACCACCACTTCCGGGGCGTCCATGCCGGTAAGGGCGCGACTATACAGTACTGCCAAGCTCATTTGGCTGTACTCACTGGCTTATTGATGCTTGCTGTGTTTCTGATGCGGACGACTCTAATTCAGCAAGTCTGGCCTCTAACAATTCAAGTTTTTGACGTGTATTACGCAACACTTCTGCCTGCACCTCAAACTCCTCACGTGTAACAAGCTCCATTTTGGTGAACATGCCCCTTAATAGTGCATTTAAGTTTTTTTCAACATCCCCTAAAGGCGAAGAACTAACTACCTCTTTGATTTTATTAGATATTTCGTTAATTTTTTGAGCATCCAACATATTTTATTCCTTAATAATTTAAGCCAGTTTATCAGATTAATTAAAAAATTTACATTCATGAAGTAATAATATAATTATCTATCTCACTGATTAATAAAAGAAAAATTGTTGGCACACGCCTTGCTTTACATCCTATGTGTGTTTTTAATTAATCACTTTTATTTTTAACAGGAGTTAGCAATATGCGTAAATCATTATTATCACTTGCAGTATTAAGCGCACTTTCAGTGCCTACCATTACAATGGCTGAAGATGCTGCACCAGCAGCTGCACCAGCTTCTCCTCATACTATTGCTTACAATGTAGGCCTGTATAGCCAATACATTTTCCGTGGTTTGACACAAACCCGCGAAGATCCAGCGCTACAAGGCGGTGTTGATTACACACATGCGAGCGGTTTTTATGTTGGTGCATGGGGCTCAAACATCAGCTGGTTAAGCGATGGCGATTACTACAGAAGCTCAAGCCTGGAATTAGACTTATATGGCGGTTATGCAAATACTATTGGTGATACCGGCATTGGCTACAACGTTGGTTTACTGCAATACATTTACCCAGGTAGCAAAAACCCAGGTGTTAAAAAAGCGGAAACAACAGAAATTTACGGTAGCCTGAGTTACGGCTGGTTAAGTGGTAAGGTTTCAGCAGTGGTTTCTGATGGCGCGTTTGGTTACGACGATGCTGATGGCACAACTTACTCAGAACTTAATCTGAACGTTCCATTCGGCGCCGGCTTTACTGCACTTGCCCATTATGGCTACCAAGACTTTACAGGTAAAACCAACGGTACAAGCAACAGCAGATACGATTATGCTGATTGGAAAGTCGGCTTGACAAAAGCCTTTGCTAACGGCGTTAATGTAGGCGGTTACTACACTGATACTGATGCTAAAAAATCAGTTTTCACCGATGTATCTGGTCAGCACTTAGGCAAAGATCAATTCACAGTATTTGTACAAAAAACTTTCTAATAGTTTAATTTGTATTGCAAGAATTTACATTGCAAACACAGCGGCAGCTGAACGATTCAATCAGCTGCCGCTTTCCTAAAGAACCAGGAGGTACGTATGAAATTTGTATCCGCAATTATCAAGCCATTTAAATTGGATGAGGTCAGAGAAGCCTTATCTATTATTGGCGTACAAGGCATTACCGTAACCGAAGTAAAAGGTTTCGGTCGCCAGAAGGGTCACACTGAGCTGTATCGCGGTGCTGAATACGTTGTAGATTTTCTGCCTAAGGTAAAAATTGAAATCGCTATTGATGACAGCTTGCTGGACCAGGTGATTGAAGCTATTGAAAAATCAGCAGCTACCGGCAAAATCGGTGACGGCAAGATTTTCGTATTCAATCTTGAACAAGTTTATCGCATCCGCACCGGTGAAACCGGCGTTGAAGCTTTATAAGGAGATAAACATGAAAAAAATACTCTCGATGTTTGCCTTGGTCATGATGCTGGGCCTTGGTGCTACAAGCACTACGTTTGCTGAAGATGCCGCACCTGCAGTGGATGCAGTTGCAGCAGAAGTTGTACCTGCAGCTGACGCTGCTCCGGTAGCAGATGCAGTCCCTGCTGCTGCACCCGCAGAAGCAGCTCCGGTTGAAGCCGCTGCCGTACCTGCACCGGTGCCTAACAAAGGCGATACCACATGGATGCTGGTAGCTAGCATCATGGTAACACTGATGGCAATTCCTGGTTTAGCCCTGTTCTACGGCGGCTTGGTACGTCAGAAAAATATGCTTTCGTTACTCATGCAAGTATTCATGATTTTCTCACTGATGTCAGTATTGTGGGCAATCTATGGTTACAGCGTGGCATTTACCGGCGGCGGTCCTTTCTTTGGCGGTCTAAGCAAAGCATTCCTGGCTGGCATCACACCTGAATCATTAGGTGCAACTTTCAGCAAAGGTGTTTATATTCCTGAGCTGACTTTTGTTGCTTTCCAAATGACTTTCGCAGCAATTACGCCGGCGCTGATCGTAGGTGCATTTGCTGAACGCATGAAGTTCTCTGCAATTCTGATATTCATGGTGATCTGGTTCACATTCTCATACTTGCCATTGGCACATATGGTTTGGTACTGGGATGGTCCTGATGCAATTACCGACGCAGCTTCACTTGAAACTGTAGTAGCGAATGCAGGCTGGTTGTGGGCTAAAGGTGCACTGGACTTTGCAGGTGGTACTGTTGTTCACATCAACGCTGGTGTTGCAGGTTTAGTTGGTGCAATCATGGTTGGTAAACGTATCGGCTACGGCAAAGAAGCGTTAACACCACACAGCCTGACTTTAACAATGGTTGGTGCAGCGTTACTGTGGGTGGGTTGGTATGGCTTTAATGCTGGCTCTAACCTTGAAGCTAACGGTTACGCAGCATTGGCTTTCGTTAACACAACTATCGCAGCAGCAGCAGCTACTTTAGCCTGGTCATTCACAGAATGGTCATTACGTGGCAAACCATCAATGTTGGGTGCCGCTTCTGGCGCGGTAGCAGGTTTGGTTGCAATTACTCCAGCTTGCGGCTTCGTAGGCCCATTGGGTGCAATCGTGATCGGCTTGCTGGTTTCACCAATCTGCTACTTCTTTGTAGCTAAAGTGAAATACTGGTTAGGTTACGACGATGCCTTAGATGTATTCGGTATCCACGCTATCGGCGGCATCTTCGGTGCTCTGGCTACCGGTGTGTTCGTAAACCCAGCTTTAGGCGGTGCAGGTGTAGTTGATTATGTTGCCAACGGTGTAGCTGCTTACGACTTTGGTGCACAAATGACTGCCCAGGTCACTGCTGTAGTCACTGCAGTGGTACTGTCAGCGGTTGTTTCAGTCATCGCATTCAAGATTGTAGACATGCTGGTTGGTTTACGCGTAACTGAAGAATCAGAGCGTGAAGGTTTAGATACGAGCGCACACGGTGAACGCGCATATCACAGCTAACTAAGTAGTTAAAAGCAATAAACCCCGTAGTAAACTCAAGGGACGCGTAAGCGTCCCTTTTTTATTGTATCTGTCGCATTCTTAAATAACTTGACACAAATAACTAAATAACTAATTATATAGTTATGAATTTGATTGCCGACATTCCCGTAGACTTTAAAAACACTGCCGCCATTTTTATAGCATTGGGCGATGAGCATAGGCAGCGCATTCTGCTTACCTTTGAAAAAGGTGAGAAACTGAACATTCTACAAATTGTTTCCACCACTACACTTAGCCGCACCGCGGTAACACATCATTTAAAAGTATTGCATCAATCCGGTGTGCTTGATTCTGAAAAAGTTGGCAAAGAAGTGTATTTCTGGATCAATACCGAAGCAGTAGCCGACGCCTTACAGCGCGTACTTAGCTATATCAAGAATGAAACCTGAAATATTAACAAGAAGGTAAACCCATGATTGCAAGATTTTTAAAACTGATTTGCCGCATTATTTTCAGAGTCAATGTCAGCGGCATTGCCAATCTGCCAAAGCAGGGAAAGCTGCTGGTGATTGCCAATCATGAATCATTTCTAGATGGTTTACTGCTGGGATTATTTCTGCCGATACGCGCCACCTTTGTTGTGCATACCAGCGTGCTCGACCACTGGTTTTTCAGGCAAGTCCTGCGTTTAACGCCTTATCTGGCTGTTGACCCATCTTCACCGCTGGCGATGAAAAAAGTGATCAAGCTGCTGGAATCCGGACAACCGGTAGTGATCTTCCCGGAAGGTCGTATCACGCTCACCGGCTCCCTGATGAAAGTCTATGACGGCCCCGGTTTTGTGGCGGCAAAAACCGGCGCAATGATTTTGCCGGTCCGCATTGAAGGTGCCTCACATTCCTACTTTAGCCGCCTATCTGAATCTCACGTCAAAAAGCCGTTTCCCAAAGTCAATATCACTATTTTGCCGACGCGTCACATTGCCATGCCAGAGGCTGCCACTGCAAAAGCACGCCGCCGGCTGGCCGGCGATGCCATGCGTCGTGAAATGCAGAATATGTTATTCAGCTCTACCCAGATCAACACGCTGTTTCAGTCATTTTTAGATGCAGTCTCAACTTATGGCCGCAGTACCGTATTGGTAGAGGATATGCGCCAGGTAGAAGAAAATTACGGGGAGCTGCTGAAAAAAAGCCTGGCATTAGGAAAACTGAGTAAAAAAGTCACACAGCAGAATGAAAATGTAGGCGTCATGATGCCAAATGTCACTAACACAATTTGCCTTATTTTCGGCTTAAGCGCATTCGGACGTATTCCTGCCATGCTCAATTACACAGCAGGTAGCACAGGTATCCGCAATGCATGCACGGCAGCCTGTGTCAAAACCATTATCAGCTCTCGGGAATTCATCAAAGCCGCGACATTGGAAGAAACCATTGCCGGATTACAAGGCATTAATATTATCTATCTGGAAGACTTAAGGCCAAAATTCAGCTGGCTGGATAAACTATGGCTGATGGGTTTTGCATTATGGTTCCCTAGACTTGCTACTGTAAAAAGCAATCCGAACGATCCTGCCGTTGTCTTGTTTACATCGGGCTCTGAAGGCAAACCAAAAGGTGTTGTACATTCTCACAGCACCATTCTGGCGAATGTTGCACAAATCAAATCGATTATTGATTTTTCCATGCAGGATAAATTCATGATGGTGTTACCGCTATTCCATGCATTTGGCTTTACCTGCGGCGCGATCATGCCACTAGTTGTAGGCAGCCGCATGTTTATCTACCCGTCACCGTTACACTATCGCGTAATCCCGGAAGTCATTTACGATCGCGGCTGTACCGTATTATTCGGCACCAGCACATTTTTAGGTAACTACGCCAAGTATGCCAATCCATACGATTTTTATAAATTACGTTATGTGGTCGCCGGTGCCGAAAAGCTCAACGAAGAAGTGCGCAAAACCTGGGTAGATAAATTTGGCATTCGTATTCTGGAAGGCTACGGTGCTACAGAATGTGCACCAGTTTTGGCTGTAAACACCCCTATGGCCAACAGACCAGGCTCAGTGGGCACCTTAATACCGGGACTGGAATCCAAGCTGGACCCAGTACCAGGCATAGAAGACGGCGCACTGCTATCAGTGCGCGGTCCCAACGTGATGCTGGGATATTACCTGCATGACAATCCGGGAGTGATTGATACCAGCCACGAAGGCTGGCATAGCACAGGCGATATTGTGACCATTGATGCAGATGGCTTTTTATTTATTAAAGGCCGCGTTAAACGTTTTGCCAAAGTAGCCGGTGAGATGGTCTCGCTGGAAACTGTAGAAAGTATCGCCAATCATGCCTCGCCGCAACACCAGCACGCTGCTACTACACAAATTGATAGCCAGCGCGGTGAAAGCATTCTGCTGTTTACTACCGATACCAATTTAAATCGAGAGCAACTCAGCAACAGTGCCAGAGAGTTAGGCAACCCGGAACTTGCGGTTGCCAGAAAATTGATTGTGGTAGAAGAACTACCGATGCTAGGCACCGGGAAAACGGATTATGTGACCTTGAAGAATATGGCGGAGAATGCATGACTAACAAGATAGTTATGCTTCTGCTGTGCTCTATTGGCACTATATAATCAAAGCCATCTATAAAAAGCTGAAGTAAGCGGCTTAACGAAATATCCACCGAAAGAACTGCATGAGTAACCAATTTAAACTGATGAAAGAAAAGCGTTTCAGGCCATTTTTCATGACGCAATTCTGGGGTGCGTTTAATGACAATATGTTCAAAACCGCACTCATCACGCTGGTTGCATTTCATGCAGCAAGCCTCACCAGCTTAGACTCTGCCTTGCTGGTCACCATTCTGCCCGGTGTGTTTATTTTGCCGTATTTTCTGTTCTCGGCCACCGCAGGACAATTAGCAGACAAGTTTGAAAAGTCGAAAATTATACGCCTCGTAAAAATCTTTGAAATCGGCATCATGCTATTTGCCAGTGCCGGTTTTTTTCTGCATAACATCTGGCTGCTGGGAATCGCACTGTTCATGATGGGCATGCACTCGACACTGTTCGGCCCAGTCAAATATTCTTACCTGCCGCAACACCTGGGTGAGCACGAACTGATGGGCGGCAACGGCATGGTAGAAATGGGCACCTTCGTCGCCATTCTTCTCGGGCAGGTATTAGGCGCGTGGCTTGCGATTCAGCACCCGCACGAACTCATCACCAGCGTCGCTATTTTAATCATAGCGGTATTAGGCTACTGGCACAGCCGCGGCGTACCTGACTCACCGGCGCAAGAGCCGCTGCTGAAAATCAACTGGAATCCGTTTACTGAAACCTATCGCAGCATCCAGTTTATCTGGCAGCACCAAACGGTGTGGCTCGCTATCATTGCCATCTCCTGGTTCTGGTTTTACGGCGCAACCTTGCTGGCACAGTTCCCGAATTTTGCCAGAAGCGTGCTGCATGGCGATGAAAGTGTATTTATACTTTTGCTCACAACCTTCTCGCTAGGCATCGGTGTTGGCTCCCTGCTATGCGAAAGACTATCCAAAGGCAAAGTAGAGCTTGGCCTTGTGCTATTTGGCAGCATTGGTATCACACTATTCAGCATAGACTTATATTACTCAAGCACACATATCCACGAACACTGGAATAATCAAACGCTTGCCGATTACATGACGTTTATCCATAAGCATATTGATATGCATGGCAATATCATTTTCAGTCATTGGCGCCTGATAATGGACATCTTGCTGATCGGGCTGTTCGGCGGATTTTATATCGTACCGCTGTATGCATTTGTGCAGTCACGCGCCCAAAAGAGTCATCAATCCCGAGTGATTGCCGCTACCAATATCCTCAATGCGCTGTTCATGGTGGTATCTGCTGGTTTTTCGTTATGGATATTCCATCAGGGCTTAAATATTCCGGAACTGTTTTTAACCACAGCAATACTCAATATCGTGGTGATGATCTACCTGTGCGCACGCCAGCCTGCCTACTACAAATCGTTTGCGAGCTGGATTGGTCTAAAAAAATCAAATCCTTAAACTACATACGAAAAATAGCTTTAACCTTATAATAGTGACCTATTTCAATACTCTACATACATATGTCTTTGATTAAGAAATTGCATCAATCAATCTGGCAGCTGTCGTCCAAGCTAGGTCCGTTTGCTCCATTTGTCGCGATGCTGATACTGGGGCTTATTTTGCTTTCTGCATCACGTATCGGCCTCGTTATCTGGAAGTTTGATCGTGTGGCGAATACCGGTAAATTGATCGAAATTCTGCTACAAGGTGTGCGCGTCGATATTATTCAACTTTTACTGATCGCTTTAATCCCGCTATTACTGGCACCGATTCTCGCTACACAGCGATTATTCAAAATCTGGCAAAAATTCACTTATGTCTGGGTAGTGGCTGCCATAACATTATTAATATTCCTGGAAGTATCCACACCAGGCTTTATTAACGAATACGATGTACGCCCCAACCGTATTTTTGTCGAATACCTCAAGTATCCGAATGAAGTATTCAGCATGCTTTGGCGCGGATTCAAAATTGAGATTTTTTCCGTACTGATCTCCGCCATCTTTACCGCCTGGGCTGCTCATCGCTACATGAAACCATGGCTTAGCATGCAGCCAAGCTGGTCTAATAAAAAAATCTGGGTGATCTGGCCACTGATTTTTATACTCACCGCATTTGGCATCCGCTCATCACTGGGTCACCGCCCTGCAAACCCGGCTATGTTTGCCATTACAGCAGATAGCATGGTGAATAGCCTGGTTCTGAACTCTGGTTACTCAGTAGTTTATGCGACCTACAGTTTGCTCAAGGAAACAAAATCCAGTGATATTTACGGCAAAATGCCGCGCGAAGAAATACTAAAACTCACTGGCGCAACAGATACCGACATTCCAACGCTCACGACTTTAACCCCAAGCCATAAACGCGAAAAACCGCTTAACCTCGTGATCATTCTGCAAGAGAGCCTGGGCGCAACCTTTGTAGAGTCGTTAGGCGGCGTTCCAGTCACACCGAATATAGAGCGACTGAAAGAACAGGGTATCTGGTTCGAGCAGCTTTATGCGACCGGTACTCGTTCAGTGCGCGGCATTGAAGCCGTAACGGCCGGTTTTGCGCCTACGCCTGCTGATAGCACAGTGAAGCTTTCAAAATCACAGAAAAACTTTTTCACGCTGGCGGCATTACTTGAAAAACGTGGTTACAACACTGAGTTTATTTACGGCGGAGAGTCGCATTTTGACAATATGCGCAGCTTTTTTACCGGCAATGGCTTCAACCATATCGTAGAACAGAAAGACTATAAAAACCCGGTATTTGTGAGCAGCTGGGGCGTGTCAGATGAAGATTTGCTCAACAAAACCCATGAACAATTGCTTGCCCACCACAAAACAGGCAAGCCATTTTTCACACTGGCATTTTCATCCTCCAACCATGCGCCGTTTGAATTTCCGGATGGCCGAATTGAACTCTACGAACAGCCAAAGGGTACCGATAACAATGCGGTGAAATATGCAGATTACGCGATCGGCGAATTCTTCAAAAAAGCACAGCAAAGCGAGTACTGGAAAGACACCGTATTCCTGATCGTCGCTGACCACGACATCCGCGTACGCGGTGTATCACTGGTGCCGGTCGAGCGCTTTCATATCCCAGGCTTGATTCTGGGCGCCGATATCAAGCCCTTACGCTACAAAGGCATGGCCAGCCAGATTGATTTGCCAGTTACGCTTCTGTCGCTCATGGGCATCGAAGCGCAGCACCCGATGACAGGGCGTGATTTATCGAGCGTTGCGCCTGACAGTCTTGGCCGCGCCATGATGCAATATAACGCGAATTTCGGCTGGATGGAGGAAACCAAAGATGGCAATCAAGTTGTAGTGCTGCGTTCAGACAAAGCGCCTGCGCATGCCGTTTATGATACTAAATCCAAGCAGCTGAAAGAGGCTAGCCCGCCAGCCAATGCAAAAGAACTGGAACAGCGCGCACTTGCCAACGTGCTGCTGCCTGACTTACTGTATAACGAACAGCGTTTCCGCCTGCCTCAATAGTTTATGAGCATGAACAAAAAGCAAGCAAGCATGCTGACCTGGCCAGTTATTTTTAAAGGCCTCGCTTATATTCTGAGCGGTAAACTTTATGTGAAGCGCGGCCATCTGCCAGCAGCCGAACACAAAGTGCCTGACGATTTCATCGGTATCTGTGTAGCATCAGCGCAAGATGCAGCAATAGATGACTACGTCATCACTCAATTGCGACTGCTGAGTATCAATCAAGTACGCCTCGACTTCAGCTACGGCGACTTGGAAAGTTTTAATGCTCGCTTTCTGCAACGCCTGATTGATGAGCAGTTCCAGATCACACTGCATCTGGTGCAGCCTTTTGCCAACGCCAGAAATATGGGGATCGCAGCCGAGCAGGTACTGTGGCAGGCCTTTGTGCGCGAAGTACTGGAGCGCTTTGGCAGCAAGATTGTACGTCTTGAAATCGGCACGACCATTAACAGAAAACGCTGGGCGGGTTACAACATAACAGGATTCTTTCAGGCTTGGGATATTGCCTATAAAGAGAGCAGACAGCGCGGCATTACGCTCGCTGGCCCTAACGTCACCGACTTTGAGCCGATTTATAACATCGGCATACTGAGCATGCTCAAGGCCAGAAATCAGTTGCCGAATATACATACCGACAACCTATTCAGCGAGCGCGTTTCTGAGCCAGAACGCTTTGATCACCGCATTTTCAAGTACCGCTGGGCAACCTGGTTCAAATATAACCTGATTAAAAAAGCACGTCTGCTTAAAAAAATCAGTACGGACTTTGGTATTCATCACTTTATTTCATCTGTCGCATTCTGGGCTATTTACCGCATAGAACGCATGCTGCCTGAGGGTGAACAGAAACAAGCCGACTATGCTGCGCGTTACATGCTACTCAATGCTGCTTCCGGTGCACTTGATCAGGCATTCTGGGGAGCCATGATCTGCCATCGCGAGGGCCTGATTGACGATGGCCTGACCGATGCCGAGTATCCGGTACTGGAACGTGTAACACACTATGCAAATGTAGATGGCAATCAAAAAAACTTCAGACTTCACCCCAGCTTTTATGCAATGAAAACAGTTGCAAACATGGTTCAAGGCGCTACTTACAAAGCCCCCATTGCAACGGCCAATGGTCTGGAGATTCACCATTTTCAAACTGCAAAGCACAATATTCATGCCGCATGGACTATCAATGGCAAAGTCGCTTTACTAGAAGATATCTACCACACCGCTGATCTGCAGCAGGCAGAAATCATCAACCGTGACGGCGAACACCCTGCCGAAGCTACACATATTATTACTGAAAGCCCGATTTATCTGCGCTGGCCAATCAGCCAGACCGTGACTGTGAAGCCGAATGCTAGTCTTGCCAAAAATCTGGCAATACACGCACATATTGCAAACCTTAAATACTATCCGTTCAATCAAAATGACTGGTTCGGTTTGATACTGGCAAAAGATGCAGATGAGGCGGTGTTACTGGCAGAGAAGCTTAATCCACAGAACTTAAGCAGCCCGGAAAAGAATAATGCCTTGCGCCATGCACGCAACGCCATCTGGGCCTTGCCTGATCCGCGTAATCCAGAGCGCAGAGTAACAGTAAAACAGCCGGTAAAGATGTATCCGCACAAGCAGTTTTTTGACCGCTTCAAGCCCAGCAAAGCCAAACGCAGCTGGAACGGCACAGTAGAGTTATTGCGGCGCGGCATAGATTCGGCACAACCGGTCGCTTTCTTTGAGAAAAAAGGCGACACCACTCTCAAACAGAACTTCTACATCTGTGATTATGTGACAGCAGACTGCTCGGTTGGCGAGATGTTTGTGCATTTTGCAAAAGGTAATAATGATTTTCATATTGCTGCCAAAAACATCACTATCAGTGCAGAAGAGACTTATATACAGTTATCTCAGTACCTGTCCTTGATGCACCATCGCGGTACGTTCTTCCGGGATTTATCCGGCGGCAACATACTGGTACAAGTGCAGGCTGACAAACAGCTGCATTTTTCGCTGATTGATACAGCACGTGCACGCTTCTATACCTATCCAGCACCGCTTAATCAGCGTATTTCTGACTTGGCACGTATTTGTAACAAGCTGCATTGGGCTGGCCGCGAGCGCTTTCTGGGCTTGTACCTCGCCACTATGCGCAGAAAAGTCAGCTATAGAATCAAGCTGGCTTTCTATTTATACGACTTCAAAGTAGCCTTTAAACGTAAATACGGTCGTAAGGGCATCAAAAAGCTAATGAAAAGATTCAAAAGTACAAACTGATTTAAAAGTAAAGCCCGAAAATCAAGCGCACGCGCTTCTCATGATTATCACTAGGGCGTTTTAATGACTCATGTCATGTTGCATTTTCAGCTTAGGCTTATGATGTGTTTCACGTAAGGCGAATGCTGTTAAGCGCTAGCGGTACGAATTTATAAATAAGGAGAATTACTATGTGGACAAAACCAGCTGCTACTGAAATGCGTTTCGGTTTCGAAGTTACAATGTACGTAATGAACAAGTAATTTGTTCCTACGTTTCATGTAAAAGGGTGCCTAGGCACCCTTTTTTATTTGCTGACGATCATACCGATGTTATTTCTTGACCTGGCCATTTCCATTACCAGCCCCGTTGCCGTTAAATACAAACTCTTTAGGTAAGAACACCCAGATCTTACCCGTTTGCTTCATCGCTCCGGCTTTAGCGCCGGCGTCTGGCCCGGCACCCCAGAAGAAATCTGCACGAACGCCGCCTTTGATTGCGCCGCCGGTATCCTGTGCCATCATCATGCGCTTAAGTGGCTTGCTGCTATTGGGTTCGGTGGTAGATAAAAACACCGGCGCACCCAGCGGTACAAATTTTGGATCAACCGCAACGCTACGCTCACCCAGAATCGGTACCCCAAGCGCACCTAAGGGGCCAGGCAAACCAGCTGGCAGCTCCCTAAAAAACACATAACTTGGATTGTTATTCAGCAGTTCCCTGAGTTTTGTCAGATTATTGCGTGCCCAGTTTTTTATACCCTGCATCGAAGCCTGCGCCAGTGTCATTTCTCCGCGCTCTACCAATAAGCGGCCTATGGAATTGTATTGATGTCCATTCTGGTCAGCATAGCCGACATGCACCTGCTCGCCATTATCCAGCTGCACCAAGCCTGAGCCTTGAATCTGCAAAAAGAACACATCTATGATGTCGTCGATGTACATAAATTCACGACCTTTAAGCGGTGAAGCATCGGTTTCAATTTCTGCACGGTTGTAATATGGCACCAGCTTGTTGCCTACCAGCCTGCCGCGCACACGCTTGAACTTTAATTCCGGGAATACGCTGTCCAGCTCCACGGTAATCATGTCGTTAGGCGTTGCATATAAAGGGTTAGGATATTGCGCAGATTTGGTACGGCTGCCTTTAAGTATAGGCTGATAGTAGCCGGTGATCATGCCGCTGTCAGTACCATCCACATTTGTGGTTTTATAAACAGAGAAGTACTGCTTGAAATAGGCCTGCACTGCCTCGGATGACGGCTTTTTAGCTGTCTGCTCATTCAGCTGGTTGGCTGCAGTACATACATTTTTCCAGACCGGCTTGTTGATTAAAGTAGAACAGCTTTGCATCCAGGCCGGCCACGCCTGACTTAAATTATCAAGCTGTATACCATCCACTTCATCCCACAGTGATGATTTTAACAGGCTGTATTCTGCAACTTTTGCATCAGGCAGTTTAGTCTCAACAGGCTTGCTGGTTTCAGGAATCTGTACCGGCGGCTTTTCCGCTGGGCAGTCACATACCACCTTTGGCGGTGCAGGTGGAATTACCGGTTTTACTGCCTTATTGGCACAACTGGTAGCCAATAAGCTTAGTAATATCAGCAATGTGGCCTGCGTAATTTTTTTCATATTTTTGTGAGTTTTCTTGGTCTCTGAACTAGGTGTCTGAACTAATGCAAAACTCGCGGCATATTCAGTTGAAAATTCGGAATCACAGCATCAAACTTGGTGCCGTCTTCAGCCACCATCTGGTAGGTACCGTACATTTCACCCATCGGCGTGTTGATCACCGTACCGCTACTGTATGCATAGTGCTCACCCGGATTAAGCAGCGGCTGCGCACCCACCACACCCAGCCCCTTTACCTCCTGCTGCTCACCATTAGCCTCGGCAATAATCCAATGCCGGCTGATTAATTGTGCCGCGATGTTGCCGGTATTGGTAATTGTGACATGGTATGCAAACGCATAACGGTTATGCTCAATATCAGACTGCTCCGGTAAGAAGGAAACCTCGACTTTTACTGAGCATTCATATTGATTAGCATTACTCATGATCATTAATCACTAACTAATCAAACCTGAAGTCGGCGAACTCGGGCTCGCAGAATATAGTTTTTTAGGCATGCGTCCAGCCAGATAAGCTTCACGGCCTGCCTCAACCGCTTTTTTCATCGCGCCCGCCATTAAAACCGGATTACCCGCAGCAGCAATCGCCGTATTCATCAATATGCCCTGACAACCTAACTCCATCGCAATTGCCGCATCAGAAGCAGTGCCGACACCGGCATCCACCAGTACAGGCACTTTGGCGTTTTCAATAATGATCTGCAAGTTCCATGGATTCAAAATACCCATACCGGAACCGATCAGAGACGCCAGTGGCATCACTGCTACACAGCCGATTTCTTCCAGCTGTTTGGCGATGATCGGATCATCTGAGCAATACACCATGACATCGAAGCCATCTTTGACCAGTGTTTTAGCCGCAGCAAGCGTTTCCATCATGTTCGGGTATAAGGTGTTCGGGTCACCCAGCACTTCCAGTTTGACCAGTTTATGCCCATCGAGCAGTTCACGAGCCAAGCGTAAAGTACGCACCGCATCATCCGCTGAATAGCAGCCAGCGGTATTTGGCAGATAGGTAAATTCTTCCGGCGGTAAAAAGTCCAGCAAAGAAGGCTCGCCGGCATTCTGTCCGATATTGGTACGGCGAATCGCCACCGTGATGATTTCTGCGCCGCTGGCATCTATTGCTGCACGTGTTTCGGTAAAGTCTTTATATTTACCGGTACCTACCAGTAAACGTGACTTATAGGTTTTATCTGCAATTTTTAATAAATCTGACAATTCAAATTCCTTTGATTTACAACTGTAATGAATACTGGGGACTATTTAACCACCACCAACCGCACCAACGATCTCCAACTTATCGCCATCTGCTAACTGAGTAGCCTCGAACTGGCTGCGCGGAACGATTTCGCCGTTACGCTCTATCGCCAGACGCTTACCAACCAACTCAAGGTGCTGAACAAGATCGGCCACAGAGAGATTTGCAGCTTCAAAACTACGGGGTTTGCCATTAATTGTGATTAACATGGTTTGTATGTAATGAGTTAAGCCAAGAATGCATGCAATTCGACATCAAATCATAATATAGCGATGTCTGGTCGCAATGACATAGAAACAGATTTCAAAACAACATTTTACGAAATTAACATGCTACTTAGCAAACCTTATATAGATTATTTAAGTACACCTTTGCATATCAGCCAAAAAAGCACGTACCTCGTTGTACAATATCGAAAATTTAGTTTATTTGAAACACAATCCGGAAAACTGATCATGAACATTCAAAGCCACATTGCAGACCTCGATACACCAACCGGTGTAATGCGCACTTATATCCACCGCCCGGTTGGCGATGGCAAATATCCGACCATTCTGTTTTACTCAGAGATTTTTCAGCAAACCGGCCCGATTGAACGTGCAGCAAAAATCATGGCTAGCCACGGCTATGCAGTACTGGTACCAGAAGTGTTCCATGAATTAAATCCAATCGGCACTGTACTTGGCTATGATGATGCAGGCCGCGACAAAGGCAATGCCGACAAATCTGCTAAAGACGTACAAGGCTACGACACCGATAATGCAGCCATGATTGCTTACACTAAAAAACAAGCCTGGTACAACGGCAATATCGGCGCCATGGGCTTCTGTATCGGCGGCCATCTCGCATTCCGCGCTGCACTGCAACCGGAAATCAAAGGTACTGCCTGCTTCTATGCAACTGACCTGCACACACAAGTTATCCCAAACAAACCAGGCCAGCACAGCATGGAACGTTTGCAAGACATTTCAGGCGAACTGCTCATGATCTGGGGCAAACAAGACCCGCACATTCCGGCACCCGGCCGCGCAGAAGTGTATAAAAAACTCAGCGAAGCCAACATGGTATTCACATGGCATGAATTCAACGCGCAGCACGCCTTCATGCGCGACGAAGGCGAACGCTACGACCCGCAAACTGCAATGATTGGTTACCAGCTGGCGTTGAACCTGTTCAGCAGAACGCTGCATCAGTAATTAAGTTAGTGGATTAAACACCAGCCCGGATAAAGATTAAATTTTTATCCGGGTTTTTTACTTTATGCAGTAAGCCTTGCCAGTCGTATAGGGTAATGGAATGGACGCCCTCTTTCTAAAACGGCATCAAAGTGCCAAAGTAGAGTTTCTATAAGCCACTTAACTAGAAAGAGGCGTCCATTCCATTACCCAACTGCACTGCATGAAACTTCAGACTTCACAGACCTTTATCAGCGAGCGGCCTGTCCCAAAGATTGCAGATGTATCCTCAGATTTTCAGCAATCAATTCACTAATTCTCTGCGCAGCAGCATTCTGCACTTCAGGATTTTCGTTTTTGCTTTCATCAGATCGCTTGTCATTATTCAAGGAACCAGGATGAATTGTATAGACCTCTTCTTCAGATAATACTTTAGATAAGTTACTAAACCCCACGCCTGTCACTTCTCCGCTATCCTCATCGAATTTTAGATGTTGTCCGTACGCTTCAACTGTAGCTCCAGTGATACTGCTCGCATATTTTCCAAGACTCTTTCCAAGCATATTTACTACATTATCCCCATCTTGCTTGCCCGCCCCTACAGAGCAGCCAAGAGCGAATATTTGGGCTCCGCGAAACATCGGTGCATAAGGCTCGAAGTCCTTTCCATCCGAAATATCTAACAAAACAGGGTCATTCACATGGTCCGGTTGCGCATAATCCAAATCTCCGAACAACATTGAACTGCGAGAGCCATGTGCCCTTAAAATCAAAGTATCAACCTGTATCCCAAGCTTCTGAAGCCTTGATAACTGTTCTAACATCTCCTGGTCTGAGCCAATTTCAAAATGCAATACGTTTGATTTGTGCATCAACTCGTCATCATTATTCGCAACAAGACCACCGTTCCAATCAGATTTGGCTTTAAAAATTACGGTTATTGGCTTTTCTTGCAGTGCTGCAACATCGCCTGCCTCTAGCGAGCGACGATTCGCAATGACATGGTCTACATATTCCTTAGAGAAGAATTGCCTGTGATCAATATGCATTTCCTTTAGAGCGCTTATTTGAGTCTGCCAGATATCAGATGTTCGAAACGCTATATTCGCCTCTTTATCCAATCGGATGACTTCTTTTGGTGATCCAGTTTCCTTATCATTAGAAACAAACCTCGTTCCTTTACTACCATGAACATGAGATGTGTTGACATCACTTGCCGACATATCGTCCTTAACCCATTCAGTTCTGCCCGTCTCCAAATCAACAAATCCAAGTGGCTCCTTCTTGCCTGAGCTAGTTCTTCCGTCTGGCCATCCTACAAAAACATGACCATCTACTAGTGATACGTGTTGAATAACGCCGCCACCAAGTTGCTTGACAACTTCTGTATTAGTCCATAAAACTTCTCCGGTTTGCAAATCCACCCTCATCAGTCCGTTTTTACAATTGATGACTCCAAACGGCTTATTTTCGGACTTAACAAACTCGCCTAACTCTGGCGGAATATCCAATTCCCATTTGACATCAACCTTGCTTCCATTCATGGTATATCCGACAAGTGCTTTTGAACTTTCCACAGTGCCATTTTTTGCATTAATGCGGAAATCCGGACCCAGACCTCTCATCTGATCTCGAAATTGATCTTTCTCCCAAACAATCTTTCCTGTTTCCCAATCAATCTTCGCAACATCCCCTTGATTTTTAAAATAAACAATTCCGTCGTCAGATATAGAGGAATCTTCTTTGCCATATTTTGCTTCCATCCGAGGTCTGATTTGAATCTCATAAGCAAGCTCTTTTCCTTGTGATTCAGTACCAGCCTCATACGGATGTCGCGCGTAACCAAATTGGAGTAACAACTCTCTGGGCATGTCGTCGTAAACCCTACTCCATTCTGCGATGGAAACATGACCATCATTCAGTACGTTCTCATTCAACAGAACCTTATATAACTCTGATTTGAAGGCTTTTTTTAACTCAACCTTCACATTTTGTTCGTCTACGAATGCATCGATGTCAGCCTTGGCTGATTTCTTAAATTCTTGTGTCATTTTCACGCTCCCTTAAAAAAACCATACCGAGACAGCTGGCTCCTCATCAAACGCTATACCGGTACCCCGCTCAATAAACTACTGCACGCGCCCTGCACCCATCCCCGCACAAAGATCACGGGAAATGAACTTCAACCTAGCATCTATTATTTATAATGGTCTTGCAGACCATATCTAACGCCTAATAGAAATCAACTGCTGAATATGAAACAGTGAGGGATTACTGCCCGGCAGCACCATCTCCAGCAACATACCAATCAGAGCAATAATCAAAGCGGCAAGCAGTGCCGCCCATATCCCTGAAAGGTTAAAGCCTTTTATTAACGATGCGATCATCATGATCAGTAGAGCGTTGATAATCAGCAGCACAATGCCCAGCATCCAGGACGCAGAAGATAACGGTATCAACGCCAGCGCTGGGCGCACAATAATGTTGGCTACGCATAGCAGTAATGCCGATACCAAAAGCGGCAGTATGCCGGGGAACGACATACCTTTGAGTGCGGCGCTGGTGACCCAAAGCGCGATTACCATGACGGCCCAGTGAATCAGTAATGTTTGTACGTTTATTGTCATGCAGCAGTCCTTGAAAAAATTTCCCATAAAATTCGACTGACTGGATTTTACACTGCCTTAAGATAAAAACCATATCAAAGACCATGTTTTTATCCTTCACCTCTTGGTCTTAAAAATAAAAAAAGGGCAGAATTTCTGCCCTTTTTACGTTTACCACTTGAGAGTTAAGCTACTGATTAAACTTCCAGTTGTGGACGACCAGCTTCTGGCCAATCCAGATGGTAGAACTGACCACGTGGTTGATCAACACGCTCGTAAGTGTGCGCACCGAAGTAGTCACGTTGACCTTGCAACAAGTTTGCAGGTAAACGCTCACTGCGGTAACCATCGTAGTAAGCCAATGCTGCAGCAAAACCTTGTGCAGGAATACCGTTAGTCACCGCCAGAGCGATCACTTTACGCCAGCCGGCTTGACCGTCATTCATCGCGTTAGTGAAGTATGGGTCTAACATCAGGTTTTTCAGACGTGAGTTCAATGCATAAGCATCAGTGATTTTTTGCAGGAAGCGTGCACGAATGATACAGCCGCCGCGCCAGATTTGTGCAATTTCACCGAAGTTCAGTTTCCAGTTGTAAGCCACTTGTGCTTTGTCGATCAATTGGAAGCCTTGTGCATATGCGCAGATTTTTGAACAGTACAATGCGTTTTTAATCGCTTCGATCACTGCTTTTTTATCTGTTTCTTGCTTAATTGCTGGGCCTTTCAGGATCTTGCTGGCTTCAACACGTTCTTCTTTCAGGCTTGAAAGTGCACGTGCGTAAACAGCAGCAGCAATCGCGTTAGCTGGTGCGCCTAATTCAAGCGCGTTTGCAGCTGTCCATTGACCAGTACCTTTTTGACCGGCTGTATCCAGGATTTTGTCCACGAGGAAGCCAGGACCCATTGGGTCTTTTTGTTGCAGGATGTCTGCAGTAATTTCGATCAAGAAGCTTGATAACTCGCCTTTGTTCCACTCAGCGAATACTTTACCGATTTCATCGGCTTCCATGCCTAACAGGTTTCTCATCAACCAGTAAGCTTCACAGATCAATTGCATATCGATGTATTCGATACCGTTGTGCACCATTTTAACGTAGTGACCAGCACCGTCAGGACCGATGTACTCAGCACAGGCGAAACCGCCTACTACTGGTTTGCCAGGTGCGCCGCCTTCTAAAGGTGCGCCAGTAACTGGGTCTACTTTAGCTGCGATATCGCGCCAGATTGGCTCTAAACTTGCCCAAGCTTTACGTGTGCCTGATGGCATCAGGCTTGGACCGAAACGCGCACCGGTTTCACCGCCAGATACGCCTGAACCGATGAATTCGATACCTTTAGCTGCTAATTCTTTTTCACGACGGATAGTGTCTGTCCACAGTGCGTTGCCGCCGTCGATGATGATGTCGCCTTGCTCCAGGAATGGAAGCAATGCATTGATAGTCACGTCAGTTGCGCTACCAGCTTTTACCAGCAAGATAATTTTGCGTGGGCGTTTGATGCTCAGTACAAATGAAGCTAAATCTGCATGACCAACCACGTTTGCGTGTGATGGCTCATTTTTTTGGCATTCTTCGATGAAGTTCACCATTTTTTTCGGGTCACGGTTGTAAACCGCAATGGTGTAGCCGTGATCGGCAATATTCAGGGCCAGGTTTTGACCCATAACGGCTAGGCCAACTAGGCCAATATCAGCATTTTTCGTAGTCATTTATCTTCTCTTTTGGAGTTGTTTAATGGAAAGGGATTTTTTGTACGCAAGATTATAGAGCTTTTTGGCGTACTAATCCGCTAAATATTTACTAGAAAGTGATTTTTTTTAGTTTTGTGCCAGATATTTACAACTATTTAACAACTTTAAGCCAAAAGCTGTTTACAGATAGGTGTCAGCACGCAATAACCATTGAATTAGAAGGGATTTAGTCTGCATCTCGATAGAGAAATCAGTAATCACTACTGCGCCCGCTGGAATAGCCTTGCGGTACGTCATTTTGCCATTCACCGCAATCTGCACATGAGTGATCATGCATGGTCGGGCTCAATACCAGATTTGAACTGCCGCAGAACTTACAGTGCACCGGGTGATGTGGATGCGCCGTTTTATGGTGCTGCGTATGGTGTTCTGTAGCGACTTTAGCGCCGCCTAACCCGTATTTGTTATCCATGGCTGACTCCATATAAATACCAGATTTAGCAACCTTTAAGTTACGCTCTTTTTACGCAGTGAGCAAGTGCCTTGACTCACTATTGGTATATTAAGATTTGCTTAGCTGCGTCCAGATCTCATTGGGCTGATAAGCCTTGACCCAAGTGCTCACTTTATCCGCAGGCATAGGCTTGGCAATACCAAAACCCTGCGCTACCGTACAGCCTAGACGCAAGAGTTGCAGACCATGCTCGGCTGTTTCCACCCCTTCTGCAACAATTTTGCACCTGAAGTCACGACCAAGGCTGATGATACCGGCCACCATCGCCAGATCATTACTGTCCTGCAGCATGTCGTAAACAAATGAACGATCTATCTTTATCACTTCCACCGGCAAGCGACGCAGATACGTGAGCGATGAATAACCCACGCCAAAGTCATCCAGCGCGAAACTCACACCTAGTAACTTACAGCCATTCATGGTGTGCACCACACCTGAGACATCTTCAATCGCTGCTGTTTCTGTGATTTCAAGCTCAAGATTGACAGGATTAACTTGTGGAAACTCACTTAATATCTGTGCCAGCCTGCCAGTAAAGTTTTCCTGAATCATGTGTCTGGCCGATATGTTGACACTTACCTGTATATCAAAGTCTTGCTTCTGCCAAATGATCATCTGGCCAAGAGCCTGACGGATCACCCACTCTCCTAATTTAATCGAAAAGTCAGTATTTTCAATCATCGGTAGAAACGTTACCGGCGCCCGTAAACCAATATCCGGATGCTGCCAGCGCACCAGTGCTTCCATGCCGACGACTTTTCCGAGCCGCATATCGACTTTAGGCTGATAATAAAGACAGAATTCGTTATTTACCAGCGCAGCTTCAATTCTTTCCTTATCCTGCCGCAAATCGCGGAATTCGCGGTCATGCTCGGCATCAAACTGCTGCACGCAACTGCCACCATTCAATTTAGCCTGATACATGGCCTGATCAGCGTGACGCAACAGGGTGTCCGGCTCGCTGTGATCAAACGGAAACAAGGTATAACCGATGCTTGAGGATATAGTGACAGATTCACCGGCCACCAGATAAGGCGCTCTGATCGCAGTCAATAATCGTTCTAGTGTTAATTTACACTCTTCCGCATTAAGCATGCCATTTAGCAGCAAAGCAAACTCATCTCCGCCGGTACGCGCTACGGTGTCACTCTCACGCAGGCATTTATTCATACGTTCTGCCAGCTGAATCAGCAAATGGTCACCTGCCTCGTGGCCTAACGAATCATTCACAGGTTTAAAGCCATCGAGATCAAGACAGCAAACTGCCAGTAATTCGCCAGTTCGCTCGGCGCGGGAGAAAGCCTGATGCAAGCGATCCGATAATAAAGTGCGGTTAGGTAGCTGGGTTAATGAATCATGGTAAGCCATGCGTTCAAGATTCTGCTGGTGCTGTTTAGCCTCTGTTATGTCAGAAAACAATCCCACATAATTGATAAGTTGCTGCGCATCATTGCGCACAACAAACACATCCAGCCACACCGGGTAAACCTCACCCCCGACACGCCGGTTCCAGGTTTCACCACGCCACTCACTTGATTCACTATCATCTGACAACTGCATGCGCTTATCAAAAAATTCCGGCTCATAAATAGCGAAACCCAGCTGCTGCGGCGTGCTACCTAAAGCGGCTTCTCGAGAGTGGCCGGTAATTTGTGTAAACGCAATATTGACTTCAAGAATACGCATTTCAGCATCAGTAATAAAAATGCCGTCATGTGCGTGGTCAAAAACACTGGCAGATAAGCGCATACGTTCGGCATTATTGCGCAGCTTTTCCATACTTTCGCGTAACTTCTTGCGCATCTCCAGCACATTTGCCATCAATGTATTAGGCTTGGCCGCTATATCATCTGCCTCAAGGTTACCGGCTGCAATACGCTTCACCACGTCAATGGCTAGTGCCGGATCAGCACCTAATGGCATAAAAATCAGTCGGCGCAACTGCCATAGGATCATGCCAATTAGCAAAGCCCCCAGCGTTGTGCCCAGTATAATAAATGCCCAGGACTTAGATAAACCTGCTGATCGAGCCTCATTAACAGAATAGGCAATAATCAACTTAAAACCCCAATTCGGGATCTTCTCCTCGATGAACACCCAGCTCTCGGGCCGAGATTTCAATAAAGTGTCAGCTTTATCCCGGGTGATATGTGAGGATAGAAAACGTATTTGATTATCCCCATCCAATATGGCAGCAAAGCCGGTGTCTAGTTGTCTGATATGTTGCACGCTCTCGCGTACAACTTTCATATCAACTTTAAAACCGACATAGTAAGCACCCACAACTGCACCAGCTTGGTTCAGCATCGGTTCATAGCGGGTGAGATAAGGTTCATCCAGAATTTTAACAACACCGTTGAATGACTTACGCTGGCGCAATGCCGCAGCCGCTTTCCCATTCGGATCCAGAACGGTACCGGTAGCGCGCGCACCGCTATGCAGCTTTACATTAGTGGCGACACGAACAAAATTATTACCAGATTTCACGAATATGGTAGCAGTACCGCCACTGATCGCACTGACACTATCAACCAATGCATAATTATTTGTAACAGGAGTCGACCCCAATAGCAGATTTGGTAGATCGCTGCTTGCCAAGCTCACAGAACCTGCCAGGGCAGGTCTACCTAAAGCGCTGGTATGCGCCTTCAGTGTATGCATAGCATTATCGGCCTGATTACTGATCAGTTCATCCGTAACATTAAGAAGGCGGATTAATGCCTGCGCCTGCTCCTTGGCGACTGCATGGGTATTAGCAAGCTGATGCGAGGTCTGCTGGCTGGTTAGCACGAATGGCGCAGCTACCATTAACACCAGTAGCGGCAGCAGAAATCGTTTGATTGTTGAAATGTTTGTTTGCATATGGCGCCGACCATCTATGATTGGCTGTATCCTGACGTAACAAAAAGCCTGCCGGACATGATTCTTATTCTATTTTCGACAGCAGATGCCGATAACGCTGAAGGCTGATTACTACTTAATTTTTTCTTGTGGTTTGCAGTTGGTGTAGGCTATTTTTTCACCGTCATTCAGCGTCGTCTCGGCGCCATTGATCAACAACGTGATCACACCGCTACTATAGCGATTATCACCACCTGACTTGGGTAAATTCACTTCATGATCCGGGTAAATAAGCCAAGCATCATTGCCGTTATTCAGTATGCGCACATGGAAGCGACCTTTGCCTTCACAAACGTATTCGGTTGCATTGGCCGGACCTCCGGACTGCGAGGCAGAATCAGAACTAAAAGGATTCAATCTAATCGAGCTGCATGAAGACAAACAGACTAACAGGCCTGATAAGAGTATGAATTGATGCGGTTTTGTGGTCATATAAAAAGCCTGTTATCTTTGAGTGATTTTATTAATAGTTATAATTGCATTTTGACACGTATAGTGAAAATCTGGCAACAATCTATATAGTAGCTTGTTACTGGCGCTTATTGATGTCCGGCTCGGGTTAAGCGATCAAGTACTGCCATCCATTCTGCTGAAGCAGGCGGTAGTTCAACCAGTAAACGACTCACTTTCATCGCATCCAGCGCATGCAGTGCACTATATAGCTGTTCTGCTACTTTTTCTGGCTGGCTAGGCAAAGTAATTACTTTGCAATCAGGCGCAGCCCCTGTACCGATCAACAATGCCGCACAGCTTTTATTTGTGTTTTGCAAAGCATTGCAGGCGGCAAGCAAGGCCTGCCTATCTTTAAACAGTGAGAGGGGTGTTCGCGGCGAGTAATGTAGCGCATGTTGCCCAGGAACTTTAGGGGTTAGCTGCGTCTCTTTTTGCTCAAGTGAAGTAATATTCACCCGCTGCGGCAACCCTGCTACTTTTACTATTTCAGCTTCGCTGATCATACCAGGGCGCAGTAGCTGCCATTGCCCATCCGCGGCAACACTCACTATTGTGGATTCGATGCCCACGTTACATGCACCGCCATCCAATACCGGGATAGCCTCTCCTAACCCGGCCTCTACGTGCGCCGCAGTGGTCGGGCTAAGCTGCGTGAACAAATTGGCAGATGGTGCAGCAACACTTAAGCTACCTTGTTTCAGCAGTGTAAGTGCCAGCGGATGATTAGGCACCCGCAATGCAACTGTGGGCTCATCGCCGCGCACCACACGCGAAACATGCGATTTGGCCGGTAACACTAAAGTTAACGCTCCCGGCCAGAAGGCTTTAGCCAACTTGACGGCAATCTCAGGAAAATTCGTTGCCCAATCTGTAACCTGACTGATATCACTGATATGCACAATCAGCGGATGATCGGCCGGACGCTGCTTAGTGGTAAATATCTTCTTCAGCGCAGTATCATTAGTTGCATCAGCCGCTAATCCGTAAACAGTTTCCGTTGGTATGGCTACCACTTCACCTTTTTTTAGTTCTGCTATTGCTTGCTCTAAACTTACGCGCATGATTTTTTGATTGTAGCTTAAAACGATATTTTACTACTTTACGCGAATAAGCACGCATACTCTAAATAACCATCAAGTTTCAGCTTTACAGTGGCATAAGATAGAATGTACTTTTAAACGAGGAATACACATGACACAGATCACCGTAGAAAAAAACCCAAGCCAGCAGCGTCTGGATGCACTTAATGTAAGCAAATGGCCAACCTGGCAAAAAGAAGTTTCTGTTTTTCCGTGGACATTCCCTGAGCAGGAAATTGCCTATATTTTAGAAGGTGAATGCGTGATCACCCCAACCGGCGGCACCCCTGTGACTTTCGGCAAAGGCGATCTCGTTACCTTTCCTGCCGGCATGACTGCAAGCTGGGAAGTAAAACAACCATTGCATAAACATTATCAGCTGGATGGCTCAAAACTATGCCAGATCTGGCGTCGAATTAAGCTGGCTTTAAAACTGAAGTAACTCATACTCTCATCTTTACTCCCACCCGGCTTCAAACATTACCTCCCGAAGCCGGGCTCACCCTCAGCAACAACTCCAAAAAACTAAAGAATTTATTTTATTTGAAATAGATTTTTCTTGCACATTACGGCCTTTATAACTATAGTATAAATGCATGGGAAATATTCCCATGCATTTATACTATAGTTACTAACAAGCCTCTCCACGGACATAGTAACAAACAGCAAGCAGCATCTAATAAAACCCAGAATACGGGATCAATCTCTGGACTGGATGATTGAAGTATGAGAAGACTTTTATTAATAATCTTCATCTTGCTTTGGGTTTTTGCGGCTGTTGTAGCTGGACAAAAACTCACATCAAAAATTAATGATGCCCTGCAGCTCAAGTCATCAGTTGTTTTTTCTACTACTGCATTAGTTAAATGACTGCCTCTATATTTTTAGCTTATCAAGCATGTTGATATTTTAAATATTTACAACATATAAGCTTACGATTAATTTGAGCATGTTAACCCCGATATATACAATCATCCGGCTTTACGAAATGTCAGATTAATACGACACTCTCCCAAAACCGGGTGACTGCCTGCTTTAATAGGCAGCACACCATGAAAACGCAGGCGCGACTCACCGCCCCACACCACTAAATCGCCATGATAAAGCGACAACTTCATGACTTTGTCAGCTCTTGCAAAACCGCCAATTTGAAACATAGCTGGCACACCCAATGATACAGAAACGATAGGCTGGCTAAAATCGCGCTCATCTTTATCCTGATGCAGCCCCATGCGAGCCCCAACTTCATAGCGATTAATCAAGCAGGCATCCGGTTCAAAATTTTCAAACCCTGCCATACTTGCTGCCTGCTTTGCCAATTGCTTAAAACTTGCAGGCATGGCCGGCCACGCCTTGCCGGTTAATGGATCACATGCTGCATAACGATAACCATTCTTATCACTGACCCAACCCAAGTCACCGCAGCTTGTTGTAGCAACTGACATAGCAAACCCGCCGGGAGTGATCATGTGCCGGAGCGGTGCCAAAGTGATGACAGTAGCTAATGCTGGCAACACTTCATTTTCTACAGGCACAACAAATCCGCGTAATAAAACTACGTGTTTTAGAATTTCTTCTTTATCTGGAGTATCAAATAAATCCATCTATCGCTTTACCATGAGGGTTTTGAACCAGTTTAATCTAATTGAACCAGCCTGCTTATGAAACTGTACTCATACTATTCGATTAGAACTTAACGTTATAATTCAAGCATGAATAACACAGATTTTAATACCAAAGCCTCTCATTTTCTGATGAACGTAGATTCAGACTGGAACCGTTTGATTCAAGCAGTCGGCCCTTGCATGTTTACCTCAAAACCAGAACGCGAACCATACGAAGCACTGGTACGTGCAGTGGCTTATCAGCAACTGAGCACCAAGGCTGGAGATGCTATTCTCAAAAAATTCATTCATCACTTTGGTGCATTCCCCACACCGCCACAACTCATCGCAGCTGAATTCGATGACCTGCGTAACGTTGGGTTTTCCGGTAGAAAAATCGAGACGCTTAAAGGTATAGCCGAAGGTACAATTAATGGCTTGGTACCTACGCGTGAAGTGGCAGACGCCATGAGCGATGAAGCCTTGATTGAGCAGCTGGTCACCCTCAAGGGCATAGGTCGGTGGACTGTGGAAATGATGCTGATGTTCACCTTAGAGCGCATGGACGTACTTCCTGCCGATGATTTTGGCATCACAGATGGTTACAGAAGGCTGAAAGAACTAGAGGTCGCACCCAAGCGCAAACAGATGGCTGAAATCGGCGTGGAATGGAGCCCTTACCGTACCATTGCCAGCTGGTATCTGTGGCGAGTGCCTAAACAAAAAGTTTGAATAGCAATGACAGCTGAAGTGGTTAGTGCGCCTAATCTATATCGGCAGAGTCACACTAGGTCAATGACGACTCATCGGCAAAACCCGAGTAAAAACTCATCGTTTGCTTACTGCCTTATTCACTGCACTAACCGTTGCCATTCTACAGCACGCGCTATTCTTGATGCTACGCTTAATTAGAAGCTGTGTTTGCACCTATAATATCGGCTATGGAAATTTTCAAATATCACAATTACGCCTTTGCCAAACTTTTAGCGTTCAGAATTCAGATATCTTTAGCCTACCAGATTATTGCCGTTGTTGTCGGCTGGCATATTTATGAAATTACGCGTGATCCATTATCACTGGGCCTGATCGGCCTTGCTGAAGTGATTCCTTACTTTGCTTGCGCGCTAATTGCAGGGCATGCAGTTGACCACTTTTACTCACGTCGCATGTTTGGAGTATTAGCTGCCGCACTGCTGTTTATTAACGCACTTACACTCACCGCGCTATCAATCGGCTGGTTAAATGGCGAGGCTACGTTATGGATTTACGGCTCAATTGCCTTTACCGGTTTTGCCCGTGCTTTTATCGCACCAAGTTACAACACCTTATTTGCAATCATCGTTCCCCGAAAGCAGTTTGTTAAAGCAGCCAGTTTAGGCACAACAGCATTTCAGGCCGGCCTGGTATTGGGGCCGGCGATCGGTGGCTTCTTGGTAGGCTTTACCAGCAAGACCGTTGCTTATAGCGTTTCTACTGCACTATGCCTGGGTGCCATGATTGCCATGTTTTCAATTAAGATTGATGAGCCTAAAAACTCCACAGCCTCACCTTTATTTACCAGCATAAAAGAAGGGCTCAACTTTGTATTTAGTAATCAGGTCGTACTCGGCGCAATGTCGCTGGACATGTTCGCGATTCTGTTCGGTGGTGCAGTTGCCATGCTGCCAGCTTTTATTCACGACATTTATCAATTGGGGCCAGAAAGCTTGGGCATACTGCGTGCCGCACCGGCAGTAGGTGCAATTGCTGCCGGGCTATGGATTACACGCCACCCGATTAACCTGCATGCCGGGCGCTGGTTACTGAGTGCAGTAGCCGGATTTGGTTTGTGCATTATCGGGTTTGGTTTAACAAAGAACTACTGGGTTGCTGCAACCATGCTGCTACTTTCCGGCATTTTTGATGGTATTTCCGTCGTACTGCGCCAGACCATTATGCAACTGGCGACCCCGGATAATATGCGCGGCAGGGTATCGGCTATCAACGGTATTTTTATCGGCTCATCGAATGAACTCGGCGCCTTTGAGTCAGGTACTGCTGCACGCCTGATGGGGCTGGTGCCATCGGTTATTTTTGGTGGCATGATGACATTATCTGTAGTCGGCATCACAAGTAAATTTGCACCCAAATTACGCAAACTGGAACTGCATCAGTTGCATTGATCGATGCGCAAAAAACCATGCGTGATTTAGACGATTTATTTGCAACTCTATCCAAATCCACCTTCAGGACAGGCTTCAAATTAAACAGCAAAGATATGGCTTATTTGCAGCAAAAAGGCTTATCTACAGTGCTCGACCATGCTGAGGATTTTATTCAAAATCGACTGGCACCCGCAATCATAGAAAACGACGGCAAGCAGACGCCAATGCGTGGCCACCCGGTTTTTGTTGCACAGCATGCCACGGCTTGCTGCTGCCGCGGCTGTTTACAAAAATGGCACCACATTCCACAAGGACGTGCGCTCACACTGGCAGAGCAGGCTTATATCGTGGTGGTACTGGAAAAATGGCTACGTGAAAAAGTGAACGAAGCTTAGCCAGAAGATTTAGCCAGTTCTGAAAACTAACCATAAGTGCCATCCACTCTGGGTTTACACAGTATCGGGGCATAAATGACCAGAAATACCGCAAAACCCACAATCCAGCATGCGGCCGAGATCACCACCCAGTGCATATAGTACTGCATCGCAAACAGCGGCAAAACAATACGAAACACTGCACTTGCGCCAATTGCAGCAAAAGCCAGCTTCAGCCACGGTGATGTACTTTTGATATCACGACCGGTATGCCCAAGTGCCACGCGCGCCATCATGCCTACGGTCATCAAGCCCACGCCGCCTATGGTAAACAGGTGTAAAGTTAAAATGGATGGAATACCAAGTGCGTTCTGCAAGCCATAAAACAGAAAACCAACATTAATCAGCCAGGATGACAGGTACAGACTCCACAGCAAGGGTACACGCCACAGAGCTGGAACGTGCCAGTTATATAAACGGTAGCTGTTAAGCAGAAACAGAGCCAAGGCCAGCAAGGATGATAAATCGGCCACGTGTATGAAAATCTCGTTAAGAAATAAGCCGATAAATAACACCATAATGCTGAGATCCAGCCACTTATGCTGCTTGAGCTGAATTTTATCGGCAAGCAGATGTGCTACACCGCGCTCGATAAAGAACGGAATCACACGACGGCCTATCATTAAAATCAAACCGACAAACAAAAATACCGCGCCGTTAAGGGCATACAGCATGCCATTATTGATTAAGTTGTAGCAGCCGAGATAGAACACTATATTACCTGTCCACAGCAGCAGTAATTTAGATACCACCGCGAGCTGCGACCATTGCTTGGCCTTGATAATAGGATGGGCAATAGCAACGGTTAACAGCAAACCAAACAACAGATCAGCCAACGCAGCCCAAGCCAGAAATGCGGTACCGAACAGGAACAGCACCCGTGCCGTACACCAAAGTGCAAATAAAGCCAGCAAAGGCTTGCCATGGGGTGTTTGTATACCGGTCCAGTTTTTAACCGCAGTCAGCAGGAAGCCTGCAACCACCGCCATGCCATAGCCATACAGCATTTCGTGGGCGTGCCACTGGCTAGGAATGATATTGCTGATCTGAATAGTGCTATATGAGGTATAGACTGCTACCCAGCTCAGAATAGACAGCACCGCAAAAACAGCTGCCCCCAGAAAAAATGGCCGAAAACCTAAATTAAATAGGGCGAGGCTTGTTACCTGCTCTGGTTTATTCATTTGAATCTGTACCACCGCCATAATTAACCCCGCATTTAATTTAGCCTGCTTTCGGCCTTAACTACAAACACTAAACTTTCTTCAGAAACTCGGCTTTCAGTAAAAAATTACCTGAATCTGTTTTGCAGTCTACACCATGGTCACCGCCAACCAGACGGATACTTTTCACTTTAGTACCCATTTTCAACACTGTAGATGAACCCTTCACTTTGAGGTCTTTGATCAGCACAACGGCATCACCATCAGCAAGCACGTTGCCGTTAGCATCTTTGATGATTGCAGTTGCATCATCATCTTCCGCAGCTTTAGCAATCGGCCATTCAAAGCCGCAATCAGCGCACACATAATTGTCGCCATCCGGGTAAGTGTTTTCGAGGGTGCATTGTGGGCATGCAGGGATATTAGACATTCTTCACTCCATATAAAAAGTTAATTATTTTTAAAATTTCTCGCAAGCTATCACTCCAAAGTGACGCGCGCTTATTATTTTTATTGATGCTGCCCACGATTAACTACGGCCCGATTATAATCCCTGCAACGCCTTTGCATCACCCCTTTTGGTCAAGATATCCGTTAAACTCTAATAATTATTTACAGGAAATCACAACATGCTATCTATCTATGATGCAACAATTCCGCCACTAAAACGCGCACTCAGCAATCTGGCTGCGATTCTTAAAAAAGGCGAAGAATATGCTGATGCAAAAAAAGTGGATCATCAGGTACTGCTCAATTCTCGCCTGTTTGTAGACATGTATCCGCTCACGCGGCAGATACAGATTGCGACAGACATGAGTAAAGGTGCCGGTGCCAGACTGGCTGCGATAGAAATTCCGAAATATGAAGACAATGAAACAAGCTTTGCCGAACTACAGGCACGTATCGCCAAGACCGTTGCATTTCTGGACTCGATAAACCCGGAACAACTGGAAGGTGGCGAAGTGCGCGACATCACTATTACCATACGCAAAGCAGACATCAAATTCAGCGGACAGGATTATCTGTTGAAATGGGTACTGCCTAACGTATATTTTCATGTCACTACGGCATACAACATTTTGCGGCACAATGGCGTTGAGCTTACAAAGCAGGATTTTTTAGGACCGGGAGACTAGTGGCTCAAAATTAAGCAAAATGCGCTAGAAAAACAGCTGGTATCTCAATAGGAAACTTTGATGCGACACTTGATTCATTCGCGATTAATAGAGCTTAAAGATTCAGCTGTTTGGACAGAGGCAAATCATATCTAGGGTTGCCAAGCCCCAATCGCAACAGTTTCTCAAAATCCTGCGCCGTTACTGGTGGACTGAAGTGATAGCCCTGGGCACGCTCGCATCCGCACTGCATCAAAAACGCCGCTTGCTCTTGCGTCTCAACGCCTTCGGCTATCACATCCAGCTTGAGGCTGTGTGCCATTAAAATAATCGTACGCACCATGGTGGCGTCACTGGCATCACTGATCACGTCACGTACAAAGGACTGATCTATTTTGAGCTGTTGGATAGGAAAGCGCTTTAGGTAAGACAATGATGAATAGCCGGTGCCAAAATCATCCAAGGACAGAATAACGCCCATCGCAGACAATTCATGCAAGGTTGCGAGCGTACGCTCCACGCCCTGCATCAAGATGCCCTCAGTCAGCTCCAGATCAAGCACTCCAGGCGGCAAATCATACTTATGTAACAAGTCCCTGACCTGCTGCAGCAAATTATGCTGCCTGAATTGCATTGCTGAGAGATTGACTGACATCGTCAGTGTTTCAAAACCTGCATCACGCCATGCACGGCACTGTTTAATTGCCTGCTCCAGCACCCAATGATTGATAGAAACAATCAGCCCGGTTTCTTCTGCAAGCGGAATAAATTTATCAGGGTAAATCATGCCCAGTTCCGGATGCAGCCAACGCACCAAAGCCTCACAGCCGATAACAGACCCATCCTGCAAATTCACCTGTGCCTGATAATAGACACGCAGTTCATCGCGTTCCAGCGCACCGCGCAACGCGTTCTCGAGCTTAAGTCGCTCGTAAGAACTCTCATTCATGTCTGGATGAAAAGACAAGTAACAGTTACGTCCGTTTTCTTTAGCCTGATACATCGCAACATCAGCAAATCTAATCAGGCTCTCTGAGTCCTGTGCATGGTCAGGATATACAGCAATACCAACACTTGCAGTGATGCGCAGGTCATGCCCTTCTATTGAATAAGGCTGGATGATAGATTGCAATATTTTCTGTGCGACCAGTTCAGCGCCGGCAATACCAGCATCACTAAGTACAACGATAAACTCATCACCGCCTTGGCGGGAAACTGTATCCTGCTCGCGTACACAACTCAGCAGACGCTGACCTACGTTTTGCAGCATCAGGTCGCCTGCCCCATGTCCAAGCGTGTCGTTAATTTGCTTGAAGCGGTCAATATCCAGAAACAGCAGTGCAATCTTGGTATGATTGCGCTGAGCCGAAATAATCGCCTGCTCCAGACGGTCACTGAACAAGACCCGATTTGGCAAACCGGTCAAGACATCATAATGCGCTAACTGCTGGATACGTTCCTGCGCTATCTTGCGTTCTGAAATATCACTAAAAATTGCCAGATGATTAATAAATACACCATCCACATTTTTAACACGGATAATCGTCAAAGCTTCGGGATAAACTTCTCCGTTTTTACGGCGGTCCCAGATTTCTCCTTGCCAGCTTCCAGTTTCTAGAACAGCTGCCCACATGCCTTCATAAAACTCACGGGACTGCAGACCGGAAGAGAGAATTTTCGGGTCTTGCCCGATTACTTCCTCAGCAGCATAACCGGTGATTTCTACAAAACTACGATTCACGGAAACAATCTTATTATTAGCATCCGTCACCATAATGCCTTCTTTACTGTACTCAAATACAGTCGCCGCCTGTTCAAGTTTAATTGCGGCTGTTCGCTGCTGCTGCTCTCGATCTAGATTATCGAGCGCAAAAGTGACATCGTCCGCCAAACCACTCATCAAATCGATATGCTCAGATGAAAAGAAGTTCAGCTCGCTGGAGTAAACGGCAATGCAACCATAGACTTTTCCGCCGCGTGAAATCGGGAATGCACCTACAGAATTAAAATTGAATTTAACTGCAGCCGCATACCAATAAGCGTCTGCATCTTCAAGAAAATTGTTAAATACATTATGAACGCCTGCAATAATGGCTTTTGAAACCGGGCCTTGGCCTTGATGCTTGGCAACATCCATAGAGACTCTGATTAACTTCAGATAGTTTGAAGAGATGCCACTAAGCGCAACCGGGTGCACCCAGCCGTCATCTCCTGGCACGCCGATCCAGACCAGTTCAAACGGAACGCGTTCTGCCAGAATCTGGCAGATGCTATTCAGTAATAACACCTCATTTTTTTGCCGCACAATCACTTCACTACTTTCGGTCCAGGCTGCATACAGCCTGTTAATGCGACCTAACTCATGCTCCGAATAATTAAGTGTATCCAGCATTCGGTTAAAACTTTGTGCCAGCTTGCCTACTTCATCTCTGGTAGTAACGTCGGAGCGTAACTGTCGGTTACCGTTTTCAACGGCCTTCATTACATGAATCAAATGGTATAACTTGCCAGTCAGACGCCAAGACAACCATGCCGCCAACACAAAGGACGCGATGACTGCCAGTAACGAAAAACCTAGGCCGGTTGCCTGCAGAAGATTCAAATTGGCGTTAGATGACCGCCGCGTCATCTCGACCCGTGCCCAGCCTACATGGCGATTACTGACCTTGATTGGCATCGCCACATCAATAAGCGCATCATCATCGATCAGGGTCGTAAATTCAGCTGGAACATCCAGTAATCGTTTACTTATCTCATCATTCACATAACGTCGTATCAGCTTGGGATTCGTCGCCCCCAGCACTTCGCCCTGTGGCGACAGCACCAGCGCAAACTTGAGGTCTGGTGCATCGACAAGCCCCTGCAGCACCTCTTGCAAACCAGCAATATCATTAGTCAGCACTAATGAAGCACTGCTTGAAGCCAGCGCTCTGGCCAAGCCTTTAGCCCGGTCAGCATCTGTACCATATAAAAAGTCCCGTTGCTGAACGTACATCAGATAACTGAAGCTTGTCATTACCAGTAGCGTTACCAGACCAAATGACAATACCAGCTGCCTGCGTATCGAATGCTCCCAGAATGCCATGATGCGATCACGCAACATGCTATAACAGTGCAATAGCTTTACCATTCTATTTCCCGCACACTATTTGAAAACGTTTCGAGAAATTTAATGACTGGTAAATAATTGTCGTTGGTTGCAGCTTCAAATCTGGAAATCGGCAGCCGTTCCAGCATGCGCTTGCCTTCTGCGGTTTCATTCAAACTCAGCAATTGAGTCTTGAATAGATCGACCACAGTCTGTGGTACATCATTACGCGCTACCCAGCTATTATTAGGCAATGGTGCGGTCTGCCATTTCACTTCAAGCTGATTGGCCATTTCGGGATATTCAACAATGAAATTTTTCCATGGCAAGGGCCAAGTTGCAGCTGCGGCTGCATGGCCGCGCAGTACATTCAATATAGAGGACTCCTGAGAGCCAACATAATGATTCTCAATATCAGAATTTACATCTAAACCATGCGTCTGCAAGTAATACTGCGGCATCATCGTGGCAGCAAGTGCGGTTTTGGCAGGATAAGCAACAACTTTGCCCCGGAGGTCTGTCACTTCATGAATACGACTGTCTTTACGCACCAGAATAATGCCGCGAAACTCTTCGTCATCTCCCATCTTCGCAAAAACACGATATCCATGCTTAAAAGATCGCACCGTCTGATAGGGGTTTGGCATCGCTAAATCATAATATCTGGCGTAAAGTTTTTTATCGTACTCTTCATAGTTGCTTGCTGCTTCTAATTTGAAGTGCACGTCAGGCATCCGCGCATTGGCATAATCCAGTATCGGGCCGTAGATTTCCAGCAATCGCTTGGGGTTGTGCAGTGGATGTACACCCACCAAGTAAACTTTAAGCGTTGTTTGGGGGGATTCCGTGAATGTCGGTTGATAAGCAGCCTCTTGCTGCCTGCTGCAAGCAATCAGCATTAGTATTAAAACCGATATAAATGCGTTCCTAAGCATACTCTGCTCGCTTTTCGTCACCCATCTAAATTGCGGAAACAATTGTCAGATACATGCTTAAGTCTCTGCGATCTGCCATATATTTGAGGAATATTGTCTACTGGGCTTTATTGGCAGTGTTATTGCAGCGCATGATTTATTTATGCCCGCAAACACTCCGATGCATACATCAAGCATCCGAATGAGCGCTGCTATATTGCTTGGCAACACCAGGCGCACTGTAGGCCAATTACTCAAACTTTCCCCGTTCTTATATAATTATTTTATGTTTATAATTCAATACGATAATGGTGACACCCTACTTGAGCGTGCAACTACCGATTCAATGAAATCTGATTATATGCCTCTTGTTAAAGCAACTGATAGCAAAAACCGAGCCTGCCACCCATACGGGTAGTATCAACAGGTTAAATAGTTAACCAGACCTTTTTCCACAGATTTCATAGCGCCAATATCTAAATACACGGGAGTTTTAATGATAGGAATTTTATTGGCTGCAGGCTTCTCTCGCAGATTTGGTTCAGCGGATAAACTCCTGCAAATATTACCGGATGGGCGGCCAATAGCACTTGCAGCAGCAGAAAACCTGATCAAGGCAATTCCACTGACAATTGCAGTGCTCAGGCCTGAAAATACAGCACTGGCAAATCTATTAAAGAATGCAGGATTAAAAATCGTGTTCTGTGACACGCAAGAGACGGAGATGGCAGATAGCCTGTCGGCCGCAGTTCACTACTCGGCTCAATTCAGTGAATCCAGCGTCGGCTTTGTCATTGCACTCGCCGACATGCCTTATATAAAACCAAACACTATCGAGGCAATAGCACATGCGCTGAATTCAGGCGCTGCCATCGTAGCACCCGTTTATCAGGGTAAGCGCGGGCACCCGGTAGGTTTTTGCGCAAAGTTTCGCAATCAACTGGAACAATTAACTGGCGATGAGGGCGCCCGCGCGATACTTAAACGCCATGCAGATCAGATCGAGTTGCTGGAATGCAACGACCCCGGGGTTCTTGTTGATATCGATACTCCGCAAGATTTAACGACGCTTCTATAAATACAGAATTGGGGATGCAATATTACTCGTCAGCCAGTACTGGCTTACCTAATTCGTTAAGCCGCACACTTGGCTGATGCCAGACCCGACTTTGACTGCTGTGCGCGCACCTGAATCAGTTCAGCAAGTATAGCAATCGCAATTTCCGCAGGTGTGCGGCTACCGATAGGCAAACCAACCGGCCCACGCAGTGTTGCAATTTCAGCTTCACGAAGATCAAACATGCGCATGCGTTCGCGGCGCTTTTCCTGATTTTTTTGTGAGCCAAGCGCACCAACATAAAACGCATCTGATTTCAGCGCTTCGAGCAAGGCCATGTCATCGAGCTTGGGGTCATGTGTCACCGCAACGATTGCAGTGTAAGCATCCGGGTTGATTTCGAGCACAGCATCGTCTGGCATCGCGTATACCCAACTCGCACCCTCAACGTGCCACTCCTCGCGCATATCCTGTCTTGGATCACAAATCAGCACTTCGAAATCCAATACCTGCGCCATACTGGCAAGCACCGAACCCAGTTGATTGGCGCCGATGATCAGCAAGCGCCATTGCGGGCCAAAATAACTGTGAAACCAGTCATCCTCAATCCGTGGCGGGCCTTCTGGCTCAACCTCAGCCAGCCTGGCGCGACCAGTGGTGATATGCACCGAGCGCCGGATGAACTTGCGCTGCGCCATGCCTTGCAGTAAAGATTTCAGCTGTGCCGAATCATTTAAAGGCTCAACGAATATCTGCAAGCGTCCACCACATGGAATGCCAAAACGCTGCGCATCGTTACTGCTGATGCCATACTCAATCACAGACGGTATCTGCGGTAATTCCTGATTGCGCGCCTTATCCGCCAAGTCATCTTCAACACAGCCACCGGAAACCGAGCCCAGCAAGTGACCATCTTCACGCACGGCGAGCAAAGCGCCCGGCAAACGTGGTGCCGAGCCCCAAGTCTGCACTACTGTAAATAAGTGTACTTTGTAACCGCTATCCAACCATGCAATGGCGCGCGTTAATACTTCCCAATCCAGTGACTTCAAAGTATTACGCCAGTTGATCGCCGATCGGCAGACTGCGGATACGCTTGCCGGTCGCTGCAAAAATCGCATTAGTTACGGCCGGCGCAATTGGCGGTACCGCAGGCTCGCCTACGCCGCCCATTTTCTCTGTGCTTGGCACAATATGTACCTCAACTTTAGGCATATCCGCCATGCGCATCACTTTGTAGTCATTGAAATTAGACTGCTGCACCATACCATCCTTGAACGTGATTTCACTTTGCAATGCCGCGCCCAAGCCATATGAAACCGATGATTCCATCTGCGCTACCAGTGAGTCTGGATTGACAGACAAACCGCAGTCAATCGCACAGACGACACGATGCACTTTAACCGCGCCTTTATTCACTGAAACTTCAGCCACTTGCGCCACATAGCTGCCAAAAGATTCATGCACAGCAATGCCGCGGAAAACCCCTTTTGGCAGAGCCTTGCCCCAGTTTGCTTTTTCAGCCGCAAGATTAAGTGCTGCCAGATGTCGTGGATGATCTTTAAGCAATGTCCTACGATATTCCAGCGAATCTTTACCCGCCGCATGTGCCAGCTCGTCAATCAGGCTTTCCATTGCAAATGCTGAGTGACTATGGCCGACAGAGCGCCACCACAAAACAGGAATGCTGGATTTTACCGTGTGCAGACTGACATGATGGTCAGCAATCGCCTTCATATAAGGTGAATCAGCAACGCCTTCAACTGAAGTTGCATCTACGCCATCCTTGATCTGGAATGCTTCAAACGGCGTTCCCAGCATGATAGACTGACCGACTTCCACATGTTGCCATGCCACAGGCAAGCCATCGGCACCTAAACCGATTTTGGCCTTATGCAGGAACATCGGGCGATAATAACCACCTTTAACGTCATCTTCACGACTCCACACTGTTTTAACCGGCACGCCGGCAGCTTTTGCTACGTGCACGGCTTCGGAGACAAAGTCAGCAGCCGGATTAGCGCGGCGACCAAATCCACCACCCAGAAACACTGTATTAATTTTCACCTGTTCCGGTTTTAAACCCAGTATTTTTGCTGCGGATAGCTGATCAGTACCCTGCATTTGTGTACCGGTCCAGATCTCGCAGCCATCATCTGTAATCTTCACTGCACAGTTGAGCGGCTCCATCGGCGAGTGCGCCAGATATGGCAACACATATTCAGCTTCAATGACTTTTGTTGCTTTAGATATTGCTGATTGAGCATCACCGGCTTTTGCAGCGGGTAGACCCTCTTTAGCCGCCATGCTGCGATACTCTTCAAGCATCTTCTGTGAATCAAGACCGGCATTCGCGCCGAGATCCCACTCCACTTTGAGTGCATCACGCCCCTGTTTTGCTGCCCAGTAGCCGTCTGCAATCACTGCTACACCGCTAGGCACCTGCACTACATTCTGTACGCCCTTGATCTGCTTGGCAGCGCTGGCATCAAATGACTTTACTGTGCCGCCAAATACCGGAGAGCGCGATACCATTGCGGTTTTTAAACCCTCAAAATGGATATCCTGACCGAATATCGCTGTACCGTTTATTTTTTCCGGGCCATCCAGACGCTTGGTCGCTTTGCCGATAATTTTCCAGTCTTTAGGCTGCTTGAGCGTCACCGCTTTCGGTGTTTCCAGTTTGGCAGCTGTTTCAGCCAACTCGCCATAACTGATTTTTTTATCTCCGCTGATGACAAAGCCATTCTCTGTTTGTAGCGTTTCAACTGCAACGCCCAATTCTTCTGCTGCGGCAGCCACTAACAATGCGCGTGTCAGTGCACCTGCCTGGCGGTAACGGTCGAATTCAGACCATGTGGTTGAAGATCCACCGGTAATCTGAATGCCATAAGCGGTATGCACGTATTCCGGTGCGGCTTTGGCATGCTCAACCTTGATCTTGCTCCAGTCGGCATCCAGTTCTTCAGCAATCAGCATTGGCAGCGTGGTCCAAATACTTTGCCCCATTTCACTGTGTGCAAGCATTACGGTAATCGTGTTATCCGTGCCTATACGTAAAAAAGCGTTAGGTGCGGGTAACTTTGAGGCATCCGCACCTGCTTCTTCAGGGGTAGCGCCGGGCAGTAAAAAACGCTTGGCGTTAGGAATATTAAAGGCAATCACCAAGCCGCCAACAACCAGTGCTGTGGCTTTGATAAAAGTACGTCTCGATATATTTAAAGGGGCGGTCATGGTTGGCTCCTTAAGCTAACTTGCTTGCTGCTTCGTGAATGGCAGCGCGAATACGTGGGTAAGTACCACAGCGGCAGATATTGCCGCTCATTGCGGCATCAATATCAGCATCGGTCGGGTTTTTATTGGTAGTCAGCAACGCGGTCGCTGCCATGATCTGGCCTGACTGACAGTAGCCGCACTGCACGACATCCACCTCACCCCATGCCTCCTGTACGGCCTTGCCTACTTTGTGATTCTGGATATCTTCAATCGTGGTGATCTTTTTACCAACTGCAGCCGCCACCGGCGTTACACATGAACGTATCGGCTGTCCGTCTAGATGCACGGTACAGGCGCCGCACTGTGCCATACCGCAGCCGAATTTAGTGCCGGTCAGGTGCACAATATCGCGCAATGCCCACAAAATCGGCATGTCTTCCGGGGCGTCGAGTGTTTCTTCTTTACCGTTGATATTTAAGGTAATCATGTTGGATGGCCTCGTCATTTATAAGTGAATACTATTTTTAAAAGCAGTATAGCGTATAGCAAAATTACCGTATCAGATAACTAGGCTTGAACTATAAAAATGTTTATTGACACTCACCTAGCCTTGGAGCGCAGTGGCTCCAGCAGAGGTGAAAGACCGTTATGATCTATTTCCTGCATCAGTGCCAGCAGGCGTCCGAGCTCTCCCGCAGGAAAGCCTTCGCGCGCAAACCAATTCAGATATTGTCCGGGGAGATCAGCCAGCAAGCGGCCTTTGTATTTACCGTAAGGCATCGTATAGCTGACTAAAAGCTGTAAGTCGTCTGGCTTCATGCAGAATTGAAAGTTTTAACTGTTAGCCTGTTGTCCATCGCAGCACAACATTCGGCAAGCACTAAATTCTACAAGCTTATTGACTGCAAATTTGACCGATAAGTAAATTAAATCTGTTGCGGTGTGCATCCGCAGGCACACACCGCAACATTAAATAACTTTCATCGCCATCTGGTAGCTACCTGCGGTCTTGCCCACGTCCGCCATTGCCCTTATCACGACCTCGGCCTGGCTGTTTGAAGCGTTCCTGCGTAATTGGTTCTCGCGGTTCATACCGGTAGTTCTCATTACGGATTGAATGCTGGCGCTCATCCTCTCGCGGATAACGCTCACCGGAATATTCACGCTGATAACCAGGTACCGGCGCTGGATCTGGCGCTTTTCCTTTACCCCACTGCTCGGACTCACCATGACGCCGCTCCCAATCGCGCCCCCAACGCTCATCCCAGCGTGGTGGTTTATCTGCCTGCCAACCGCGGAAATATGATGGCGGCTGACGATAGTAACGCACCGGAACACGCAACACATACAACGGCACGCGATAATGTTCTACATAACCCCACGGCCCGTTATACCAGCTACTGGCATACCAGCGGTCACTTACATACACCCAGTACAAACCGTCATAAAAGAAATAATTCAGGCTAATCGCCGGATCATAATACACAGGGTAGCCCGGGACTAGAACAAGACGCGGAAATACCGGCACATTGATACCGACACTAACGGAAACATTATCAGGGCGATGGCCAGTAGTGCACGACGAAGTCGCCATACCTAAAAATAATGACAGTACAATCAATAAATAGCGCATTTGTTGGCTCCTATTTAATAAATCATCTCCCCATGCTTTAAAACTGTAGTGCTAAATTCAGAGCTATCTGCGGCCTATCAAAAGTCCAATCAGCAGCCCTACGCCAGCTGCTACGCCCAAATTGCGCCACGGATTTTCCCGCACATAGTCATCTGCGATTCTGGACGCATGCCTAGCCTTGCCGCGCAGCGCGACCTCAGCATCTGCCACTCTGGTTTTCATGGCTGCAACAGTATCGGCTGCCTTGGTGCGAACTTTAGCGATATCGGCTCCGCGCTGACTAGCTGTCGCTCTGATTAAATTATCTACGTCGGATAACACTACGTTGAAATCGGCCACTAATTGTTGCCTGGTGACAGCGGGGCCCTTCTCAATATCAGATAAATTGACATTATTCATTGCTATTTACTCCATAAAAATGTGTAAACACAATAGGAGTATGAATTAAAGTTTAAGCCAAGTCTGTACGGTCTAACACGTACTATAAACCCAGAGAGTTTAAGCACTTACACATAGTATCGACTAATTTTAATAGTATTTTGAATACAACAAAGAGAACAGTTTGAATGCTGCCGCGAGTCTAAAACAGCTCAGCTTGCGGAGTCGGCGGCGCTACCAGCAAAGCATCCAGATCAATATCAAAAATGCCCAGTTTTCCCGGACATGGCATTAGCGCGAGCGGTCTTGCCTGTTCAAATAGAAAGCCGAAATACTCCTGATGCACCCCACCAAAGTGAACGCGCTGCTGACGGCTGATGCCTTCAGGTAATTCGCCTGGCCTGCTGCACAGTACCAGATTGGCAATGCCGACTACACCACCGAAGCCAAGCTTATCTATGGCAGGGATAGGTACATCTGTATTTGACTTAATGTAGTTGTAATACTCTTGATAAATACCTTTACTGGCATGAATCAGAATCGGCCCGCGGTATTGGGTTCCCCAAGTGCGGTCATCCACCAGCAGGTAGCCGTTAGCAATCATCCATGCGTAGGGTTGCTTGAGTGATAGCGCTTTTGTCATGCCTGTAGGGAGCGATAGTGACATAGCTTATTTTAGTTTAATTACTAGACAACTGAAGCTGAAGTTTACGATCCGTAGCCAGTGGAATGTGATTGATATCCAATAGGTCCAGACTGTATTTGCGGATGGTATTTAATGAGATAAAAGATGGTGCCGGATGTCGGAATCGAACTGACGACCTTCGCATTACAAGTGCGCTGCTCTACCAACTGAGCTAATCCGGCAATTACTAAACTTGACGTACTGAATTTATGTACTGAACTGGCTGCGCATTATACCGAAATTATTTACAAAGTGTACTATTTACGCCTAAAGTAATTAACTGCTTGCTGTGTTTATAGTTTAAGTTAAGAATATAAATCCTCCGGCAAAAAAATGATTGAATACTCTGCAACAAGCGCCGCATATAGCGGTCTGAATATAATAAGATTATTATTAGGCTCATCCAAAACAAGCTATAGGTGAAGTGAAAATGAACACACTATCTTCTACCAAAGGCATTCTTTTCGATCTGGATGGCGTACTTTATGTGAGTTCAAGCGCTATTGACGGCGCCATTGAAGCGATCAAAAAAATCCGAACCAGTGGAATGCCATGCCGTTTTGTCACCAACACCAGTACGTTATCACTGGCTTCTCTGCATAAAAAGATTCAACAACTCGGATTCTCAATTCCTGAAAATGAAATCATCAGCGCACCTCAGGCTGCCTTGCTTTATTTGCGGCAGCTGCAAGACCCGGTTTGCCGCTTTCTACTCGCAGATGATGTAAAGAAAGATTTTGCAGAATTCCGCCAGTCCAATACTGAAGCTGAGTATATTGTCATCGGCGACATCGGCAATGCCTGGTCTTATGATCTGCTGAATGAAGTTTTCACCTGCCTGATGCACGGCGCAAAACTCATCGCAATCCATAAAAACCGCTTCTGGCAGACCGAGCATGGGCTGCAAATGGATATTGGTGGATTTGTTGACGGGCTGGAATACGCCAGTGGTACCAAAGCAATGATTATCGGCAAACCATCTAAAGACTTCTTTCAAATCGCATTAGATCATATGGGCCTACAGGCTAATCAGGCTGCCATGATAGGTGATGATATAGACGCAGACATTGGTGGTGCACAAGAGGCAGGAGTGCAAGGCATTCTGGTCAAAACCGGCAAGTACAGAAAAAGCTATGCAGACCTATCAGCCATCACACCGGATTTAATTATAGACTCTGTCGCTGAGCTACCAAAGGTACTAAATATTTAGGGTGGTCTCAGCCACCTGCACTCTTACAAGACTTCATAGCATAAGTAATCACTTACTTTTGTTGCTGCCATTTAATTTAAAGGAGATTAATTTTTAATTTGGGAATAAGAAGATTTCAAAACGTTAAAAGAGGATTTAAGCAGCAGCAGTGAAAGCACCAACCCGACTGCGATATCAGCCCATCCCAGATTCGTCATCCAAACCAGCACTGAAGCCACAATAATTGAAACATTATTCAATATATCGTTTCTGGAACATTCCCAGACAGAACTCATATTAATGTCTTGTTCCCGATATCTTGTCAGCAAGAGAAAACAGGTCAGGTTCAACAGTAAAGCGATAAATGCAACCACACCCATCGTCTCAAAAATTGGCACTGTATTATCCATAATATGCAGAATAACCTGGCTTAATACAAAGAGAGCACCTAATAAAATCAGGCAGCCTTTAACAAAGGCCACTTTGGCTTTCATCTGATTACTTTTGTAGATCACGTACAAACTTAATGCATAGGTCACTGCATCACCGAAATCATCAATACTCTCAGACATCAGCCCAGTAGAGCTGGCAGACCAGCCATAGAAGGCGGTTAAGCAAAATAAAACAATATTGATCAACAAAACAATCTTTAATATTTTAGATTGTTTAACTTTCATGGCCGCAAGGGCACAGGATTTATTTTCACAGCAGTCAGCCATTTCTACACCTCAAGAAATCCAACTCAATAACTAACTCTAATCATACACTGCCGCTAGATAATAATAAGTATATGCAGGCCGCTTTAGCGCGGACTCGTCAATTATAAAAAACTCTCCACTCAACATGTAGTCTATCAATAACTTATTGTATTTAAACCAGTGACGATTAGTCCGGTAATCTCTACGCAAATCAGTTAATGATTTTACTTAGCCTGCATTCATGATCGGCAATAGTGCTGAAAAGAATTTCAGGTTCATAATGCAGTCATACAAACACGACATCTAGTCGGTTTAACAAATTAAAACTTAGGAGAATCATTATGTGGACAAAACCAGCAGCTACTGAAATGCGTTTCGGTTTCGAAGTAACAATGTACGTAATGAACAAATAATCATTGTTCTGAGCAATTAAAAAAAGCCTGACTCAAGTCAGGCTTTTTTGTTTTTAGCGATTTAAGTGTCAATAGTCATCAATTCAATTTGAAGGCAATCTTCTGACCACAGGTTGCATGTTCGCATCCATGATGGCAAGTCCGGCAGCACTTAGCGCTTATGGTATTAATCTAGGCTACGGATACCACTTCACTTAATTTACTTACCCAGATCTCCGCAGGCTCTGGCCTGCTATATAAATAACCCTGATGCAACACCTCTGCCCTGGCATTTAAGAATGCTGCCTGTTCTTTAGTTTCCACACCTTCTGCGACCACACTTATTTTCATATGTTTGGCAACAGCCAGCACTGATTCAACCAGCGCCGCATCGTCTGGGTCAGTTGGAGCATCCTGAACAAATGTTTTATCAATTTTTAACTCATGTATAGGCAGACGTTTTAAATGACTTAGCGAAGAGTATCCTGTACCAAAATCATCCAGAGAAAAATGGATGCCAAGTGAGGTCAGTTCCAGCATTTTAGCAATCACATCATTCACGTTGTGAATGAGCAAACTCTCGGTGATTTCAAGTTTCAGATGCGTAGGATCTGCCCCCGTATCTGCAAGAATCTGTTTAACATTCATCACAAATCCAGATTGACGAAAATGCCGGGGGCTGATGTTTACAGAGATGCTGATAGGTCGGTTATATATTTCATTACTGGCTAAAACTGTACAAGCCTCTCTCAGCACCCATGCATCAACATCTGCAATCAAATCAGTTTCTTCAGCGATAGGAATAAAAGTTAAAGGCATCACACGCCCACGTGTTGGATGCTGCCAGCGCACCAAGGCCTCGGCACCGACAACAGCACCGGATGAGTTGACTTGTGATTGCAGGTATAACCTTAACTCACCCGCAGAAATAGCCTTGCGTAGCTCACGTTCTATTTGGAATTTTTGCTCAATATGGCTTGCCATCGTTGGCTCAAACAGCATGGTCTGATTGCCGCCATCCTGTTTTGCATGGTGCATTGCGGTATCGGCACGACGCAATACATCACCGGCAGTATCTTCAGAAACTCTGGGGAAAGTTGCGATCCCGATACTAATCGAAATAAAGATTTCATCTTTACCAATATAGACTGGAAACTTTAAACCGGTGTGAATCTTACTTGCCTGATTCAAGGCAAACGCATCTATATCCTGTGCATTTTCGAACATGCCTTTTAGAAGTACGGAAAACTCACTCGCTGTATTTCTGGCTAATGTATATTCAGAGTCTATAACGGTTCTGAGTCTATCTGCTACTGCACACAGCAACATATCTCCAACTGCATGTCCACGTGCATCGTTGATAGTTTTGAATCGGTCTATACTGAAAAGTATCAGTGCTCCCTTACATTCAGGCGTTTTACATGATGCCAGAACGCTATTGATATTCTCAACCTGGAATAATCGATTGGGAAGACCTGTAACAGAGTCGTAATACGCCAGTTGATGCAAGTCACGGCGCACATTTTCTTTTTCATCATAATCCTGAAAGAGCAGGCAAACCAGCAGAGTAGCCAGCGGATAAATCAACAAAATGGTTGGCCCAACTTCCATGATGACTTTAATGCCATCATCTCCCGGAAGCAGCAGAAAAAGTAATAACATAATGACATGTACAGTGAAGCCAGCCACAAACAAATGCAGCCAACTTAAATTGACTTTTACTTTTGTGCGTAAGAAATAACAAAACACGCCGATCGCAGCTGAAATCATAATAACAGCCAAACCAACATAGACCCCGGTACCGCCAATCCATGCCCGATAGGCAGCAACGATCAATGCGCTGATTACAGCGACTAAAGGCCCGCCAAAAAAACCCGCGACAAATAAAATAATCGAACGGCCATCGAATATCACGCCATCGGCATAATGAAGGGGAGTCATCATGCCGACTAAGCCCACCAATCCGAATATGAGGCCAAACACTACCCTTTGTGACAGCGTATCAAATTTATATCTTGATGCGGTAATCTTGAAGAGCATGGTGAGTACGATTAATAATGAAACATTATTAATGAGTTCTATAAAAAACATGCGCTCTCTAATGCTTACATTGAATGAAAAACATAATAGCTTACTATTGCCTGACAATAATGGTCGGGCATTATATTAAGGTTAAAAAAGATGAAATTGTTTACGGTTACTCTGAAATTTTGTGACATAAAAATTCAGAAATTACTATCCCAGACCCTAGCTGTAGGGGTAATATCAATAAAAATCAATGCGCTGCAGTTATTGCGTATAAATAAAGTCATTGTTTATAAATTACCCTAATCATTAATAATGTATCGATAGTCAAAATCCGGCATGGTCACATCTGCAGTTATCTTAGTTATCTCATGTTTAGTGGCATTTATTATGAGCGGCGTATTGTTCGTTATCGCTCGCAATTATCCTAAAAATATTCACGGTTTGCGCCAATGGTATCAGTCGTCTTTCATTCTGGCGCTTGCAATCCCCTTATTTTTAGCCAGAGATCTGATTCCAGATTTATTCAGCATTATTCTGGCTAATTTGATGATTTTGATTTGCTTCATGATGATGAATCTAGGTACCCGAAAATTCGCCGGTGCACATTCACGCAACAACAATAAACTTCTGTTTTTATTCATCTGGACATATATATTATTGTTCGCTTGGTTCACTTACATGCAGCCAAATATAACAATGAGAGTTGTATGTATCAGTTTATTCACCACGGTTGTTAGCGTTGATCAGCTCATACTGGTGCTAAGAAAGCTCCCCAATACCACAGGGCGCAATATGTTGATTGTTGCATTAGCGGGAGTAATTCTCACTAGAGTCGTTCGGCTTGGCAGCCTCGCACTGGGCTACGACCACCCAACCAGTGTGTTTGACTCATCGATCTTTCAGCTGGTTTTCCTTGCCACCCCGGCAATCATGATTCCACTGGCAACCATTAGCTACATCATGTTAGCGACAGAAAAGCTGCATCAGAATCTGGAGTTCATGAATCATCACGATGATTTAACTGGCTGTTTTAATAAAAAGACAGGCATCAAGGAGCTGGAACGAGAAGTGAATCGTGCACGACGTTACAACCATAAATTTTCAATCATGATGATTGACCTCGATAACTTCAAAAGCATTAATGACTCTTATGGCCATCTGGAAGGTGACAGGGTGCTGGTAGATTTCGCAAGGAAAGCAAAAGCTGCCATCAGGGAAACCGACCAGCTCAGTCGCTTTGGCGGAGATGAGTTTCTGATTATTCTCCCCAATACCTCTCTTAATGAGGCCAAACTATCATCAGAGCGCATCCATCAATCAGCCAAGCATACTAGAAGCAGACCCTGGACCGTCAGCATTGGCATTGCTGAATGGCATGGGGAAAAAGATTCATTAGATGCCTTGTTAACCAGAGCTGATAGATCACTCTATCTATCTAAAAAACTTGGCAAGAATCAAACACAAATTGATCAGGAAGCTGTATTGCCTAATGCGGTTTAGGCAGCATAACTTCTAGATTAGACAATGCTGTGATTTAGGGAACATGAGGCTTATTTTTCCTGTTCGATTATCTTGAAGCTGGAATGACAGGCAATACAATTCTTCATCAGTTGATCTAGCTGGCGACGACTATGAATAGGGATTTTTAATTGTTCAGCATCTGCCGCAATCTGATCGAATCTTTTTCTTGTATCAAAGCCCAGCGTTTTCATCGATAAAGGTATTTTTGCCAGCAGTGAGCCCGGCGTATTTGCTTCTGCTGCCATCCCAGCTGATTTTGCGAGGGTAGCAACAAGCTCCATATCCTCATTGGTAATTGCCTCGCTAATTTGTTGAGTACTGATCAGGAAATTACGCATCTCGCTCAGAATAAGGTTACGCTCATCTTTACTCAGCACCACCGCCACACGCGCATCATCAGAAACAGCAACACTGCCTTGAATAAATTTATACGCAACAGCAATTAAAACGATTAGCAGCGCACCAATTACTGCCCACAGAATTTTGAAATTTTTCATGCTTTTCCTATTGAACATCGCAGAGATTAATCGCGAATGTACGATATGTAAGTGTTAGGCCGTGATGAGTCATTACCCAAAATGGGACTCAATCAGTTTTATCAGACCGATCTAGGCAAGAGCAGGATTTATATTGTGCGACTTGCTAAAACGTAACCATTCCGGTCACCCAGATGATTTCTTTGTCACCTTTGCGCGCAGCATTTTGCAAGGTGGTGCCGTATACATCACTTTCATTGAATCTCGCATATTCAACTTTTCCCAGCAATTCTTTACTGAAAGAGTAGCTTACGCTGAGATCAAGCTCCGTGCCATATTTATCGGCGAGCCTGCCGTTGAGTGACTGGTATTTTTCATCTGATTTAAACACATGATATTCAGCCTGTAGCTTGGCTTTAGCAATATTGCCGGCAATACTGATAAAAGTATCTTCCATACCCTGACGTGGCGTAGTCAGAAATACGTCTGCCCAACCCTGAAACAAATGGTTAGTGCCTAATGGTGTCTGGAAAGCATATTTGCCATCATTGCTGGAGAGCTTCTCATGATCCAGACGCACCGACCATACACCATAAGCTGCACCACCGCCAAGCTTGAAGTAGTGCGCATCAATCAACGGATTGCCGCTGCGATAATCATTCTGTTTGGCATACTCAGCGGTATAAAGCACTCTCCAGTCATCATTTACTTTATGCGCGCCATCAAGCCGTACACCAAAGGTTTTGCTGCTGGCGTCAGTTTGTGTTGGATTTATATTAGTAGCCGATACAGCTGCGTCACTACTGCCGCCCAAACCATTGCCACCTTGTGCGGCTGTAGCAATAGCTGCTGGATTACCGCCGTTTTGCCCCAGATTTTCCACATCTACAAAATAGCCGTAACCAATCAGTGATTCAGTCGGTGATATCTTGTATTTTGCATTGACGATATCAATATTGCCGTCACGCAGTTTGGTGGTGATCTGGCGCACTTTACTGAAATGCGCCGCAAAAATTTCCACATCGGCAATACTTTTGTTCAGTACGGAAATCCCGTCAAACACCTGCATGTTCTGCCGAAAGCCTATATCACCGATAAAACGGACATTATCCAGATTAAGCTGCTGGCGACCCAGGCGCAGCTTGGTATCTTGAATGCCAGTCCAATCTACATACAACTGATTAACGTCGGTGTAACCGGGGTCAACAATATTCGGGTATGCGCTTTTCCCCGGCTCTGCTACGTTATTGCGCCGGTCATTGAAGTCGTTATTAAACTCATGTACATCCGTGAGCTGTGCTGCAAAGCTAAGGTCTTTAAACGGGGCAGTCTGCCAGCCAATTAAACTGCGCAAAGTAAAAGCTTCTCCGGTATCTAGTTTTTTGGCATTAGGTACAGTTGACTGATAAGCTTCCTGATTCAGGTTCTCGTAACGCAGCCTGAACCTGGTCATCGGCTTGCCTTGTTTAATTGCATCAAGCAGCGTTTCAGGTGCGGCTGTCGCAACCTCCTCCGAATACACCGGTGCACTCCATATAGCGAGTAAGGCGGAAAATAGCGCAAAACTTGATCGACGGTTCATCACAATATCCTTAGCTTCATCACATCAATGAATACTGATGGTCTACCTGAGTGAGTTTACGGATTGGATAACTAAAAGCCTTGATTTACGTCAATTTCATAAATTACTATTAAAATTAGTGCATTATGTGATCGCGCCTTCATAAAAAATATTAATTTTAAAAAATTGACGCGCGTCAATTTTTATTTCATGCGACTTAACTACCATGACGTTACAGTGGTTAATATTCATCAATTTATTCCGTTCATTGATCTTTATATTTGGATGTAATAAATAAAAAGGGAAAGAGGAAATCATGAAAAAAATTAAACTATTAGCTCTGGGAGCCGCACTTTGCATGGCTGGCTTGACTCAGGCCGCGCCAACACCTAAAGCCACCAGCACTAAAATTACCGGGCAGGAAACGGCGATACTGACCGATGCACCTGCGGTGCCACCGCGCATCACCAGAAAACACGCCACTAAAGTAGTGGTAAACCTTGAAGTAAAAGAACTGGAAGGGCGTCTGGCTGATGGCGTAAGTTATACGTTCTGGACTTTTGGCGGAAAAGTGCCGGGTAAATTCATCCGCATCCGCGAGGGCGACGAAGTTGAGTTTCATCTCAATAACCACCCTGATAACAAAATGCCGCACAATATCGATCTGCATGCGGTAACAGGTCCGGGCGGCGGCGCAGCCGCATCCTTGACTGCACCTGGCCATAGCTCGGTGTTTTCTTTCAAGGCACTCAACCCCGGCCTCTATGTTTACCACTGCGCAACTGCACCGGTAGCGATGCACGTGGCCAACGGCATGTATGGCCTGATTCTGGTAGAACCGAAAGAAGGCATGTCTAAAGTTGACCATGAATTCTATGTGATGCAGGGCGACTTTTATACCCAAGGTAAAAACGGAGAACAAGGCTTGCAGGCGTTCAGCATGACGAAAGCGATTGATGAGAAGCCGGATTATGTCGTTTTCAACGGCTCAGCTGGCTCATTAACCGGTGATAATGCACTGAAAGCTAAAAAGGGCGACACCGTCAGATTATACGTCGGTGTCGGTGGCCCTAACCTGACTTCATCATTCCACGTCATTGGCGAGATTTTTGACAAAGTGAATCATGAAGGCAGCACTACCAGCCCTGACAAAAACGTACAGACTACGATGATCCCTGCCGGCGGTGCAGCTTACATGGAGTTCAAAGTGAATGTACCCGGTACATACATCATGGTCGATCACTCATTGACCAGAGCATTCAACAAGGGCGCCCTAGGCATGCTCAAAGTGTCTGGTGATGAAGACAAAACGCTCTACTCAGGCAAGATGACGGATGAAGTTTACCTGCCAGAAGGCACCAGCATGAGAAACACCGGAGTTGCCCAGGCACAGGCACCTACTGCCAAAACCAAAGCTGACCGTATCAAACTGGGTGAGGGCATCTACAACACTAACTGTGCAGCCTGCCACCAAACCACAGGTGTAGGCGTACCGCAGGCATTTCCGCCTTTAGCTAAAGCCGATTATCTTAAAGGTGCCAAACCTGCTGCAATCAAGGCGGTTACCGGTGGCCTGCAAGGCAAGTTGGTTGTAAATGGTAGTGAATACAACGGTGTGATGCCTTCATGGAGCCTGAGCGATGAAGAAGTCGCCAATGTGCTGACCTACATCTACAATAGCTGGGGTAATGACGGCGACGAAGTAACGCTGGAAGATGTAAAACAACACCGTATCACCCCTGTAAAACATGAAGAGTAAGCACTCAACTTTCATATCAACACTGGTACTGTCCAGCTGCTTATTCTCGGCAGTGGCAGTATCAGCAGAAGATATGGTGCGGGTTGAAGATATGGTACTAGTGCCGAAAGGCAGCTTTACGCCTTTCTTCCTGAAAAAAGATGACATCACAAACAGTAGCTCAGTAGCAACAACGGCAGTAGATGCGTTCTGGCTGGATGCTACCCCAGTGACCAACCGCAAGTTTCAGGCGTTTGTAAACAAACACCCAGATTGGCATAAATCGAATATCAAAAAGATATTCACCGATTCACACTATCTGCAGCATTGGCAAAACCAAGAAGGCACAGTCAATGCAGCAGACCTCGATAAACCGGTAGTCAATGTGTCCTGGTTTGCGGCGGCGGCTTATTGTGAAGCGCAGGATAAACGCCTGCCTTCAACCGATGAATGGGAATACACGCTGACCGATAACGACCGCGATACAGAAAATCTGCAAAAGCAGATCATGGCCTGGTATTCAGTGCCCAATAAAGAATTACCGACCGTGAGGTCTAAACCAGCCAATGGCTTTGGCATCTTTGATATGGCGGGGCTGATATGGGAATGGACTGCCGATTTCAACAGCTATATGGCACCACCAGATTCAAGAAATTCAGGTGATAAAAACCTGTTTTGTGGAAGCGGCAGCCTTAACGCCAGCAATCTTAGCGATTATGCTGCTTTCATGAGATATTCATACCGTGAAAGCCTGAAAGGCAACTTCACCGGTAAAAACTTAGGATTCCGCTGTGCAAAGGATGCAAAATGAAAAAGAATTTAAAGCGTAAATTATTGTTATTACTGACAGTCAGTAGTCTGGCAGTAAGCTTTCCGGCTTTTGCCGAAAATCATGATCACCATCATCAGCATGAAACCATGCTTTCAACCCCAGACATTTCAAACGCCAGTACAGATTCAATATTCAACATCACTGACAACTGGACTGCCGCAAACGGCAAGACTTTTCAGCTCAACAAGCTCGGCGGCAAACCCACCGTGGTTGCCATGATTTACACCTCATGCCAATACGTGTGCCCACTCACAATACAGAACATCAAACGCATAGAACGCTCACTGTCTGCGGCACAGGCTGGTAAAGTGAATTTTGCAGTATTCTCGTTTGACCCAAAGCGCGATACCCCGGCAAAACTCACCGAGTTTGCAAAGCTGCATTCCATCACGTCACCATCCTGGGTGTTAGCGCAGGGCAGTGAAGGCGCAGTACGCAAACTGGCAGTAACGCTGGGCATCAAATATAAAAAAGTACAGTCTGGCGATTATGAACACGATGCAACAATCTCGATTCTGGATAGCAACGGCGTCATCAAATTCCAAGCCGATGCCATGAACAAGAATGTTGATGGTGCGACCGATGCACTGAAAGCATTACTGCATTAAAGACCGGTTAAAGTTAATGACTCTTATTTTTGACCAGCTGAATCCAGACGAGCAGCGCATTTACACAGCGCTGCAATCCGTCATTGACCCCGAGATCGGCGAAAACCTGATCGACCTTGGCCTGATATATGGCATCAATATCCATGATCATATTGCCACCGTCACTTTCACCATGACCTCATATGCCTGCCCGATGTCTGAAATGGTCATTGAAAGCATCGAGGACGCAGTCAATAAAGTACTCAGTGAGGGTATGGAACTTGATCTGCATTTAGTATGGGAACCGGCATGGGATCCAGCGATGATGTGCGAACAGGCAAAGCGGCGCTTGGGCTGGGATTGATTCAGCCAAGATTCCATTAAACGGCGCCATTCCTGCATGCCAGTATTTGGCATCACCGCAGAATATATGTGCTTAAGCACATTATTCATGTGCAACAGCCTTGCTGATAATATATCTTTATGAATACCACCCTCGCAGTACATTACCGCATTCCGATATTAATGGCAGGCTTCATCAGCCTGATGTTTGGCATGTATATTGGCCTCGCTCGCCTTGGCTGGAGCTTTCCCTTATCCTCCGCAACGCAGCTTGCACTGCATGGCCCGCTCATGGTATGCGGCTTTCTTGGCACGGTAATCAGTCTGGAACGTGCTGTTGCGATTGGCGAGCGCTGGGCTTATAGCGCCCCGCTAGCCTCTGCTGCCGGTGCTATTTTATTAATCGCCGGCATCAACCCATCCCTAGGCGCACTGCTTGCGGTCATCGCCAGCGCAATTCTGAGTGTCGTCTCGATCAAGATATTTTTCATGCAGCGCGAACTGTTCACTTTCACCTTACTAATCGCCGCCTTGTGCTGGTTGCTGGGCTGTATATTGTGGCTTTGCGGGTTTAGTCTGGCACAAGTACTGCCATGGTGGATGGGCTTTCTGATTATCACCATCGTCGGTGAACGTTTGGAGTTATCAAGATTCATGCGCCCCACTTACGGCAGCAAGATTTTATTTGTGTTCGCTCTGCTGCTGTTTCTAGCTGGTGCCGGTTGCGCGTCACTCAGCGCATGGCCAGACTTTCACTTACTATCTGCTTCGCTGATTGCCATGATGTTATGGCTAATGCGTAACGACATCGTGCGCCATACCATCAAACAGCAGGGGCTCACACGCTATATCGCTGCCGCGCTGATCTGTGGATATGCATGGCTTCTATTGGCGGGAGTTATTGGCCTGAGCTTGCCACAACTCTATGCAGGCTCAAGTTACGACGCCTTTACCCATGCCATATTTCTGGGTTTTGTATTCTCTATGATCTTCGGCCATGCGCCGATTATTTTCCCGGCAATCACCAAAGTAAAAATCCCTTACCATCCCAGCTTCTACCTGCCGTTAATTTTGCTACAGGTATCACTGCTGCTCAGATTAAGCGGTGATTTTATATATATGGCAAACCTGCGCAAAGCTGGCGGTATTCTGCATGTGATTTCAATAGTGCTATTTATATTGGTGCTTGCCGTAAGTGTTTTCCGAAATAAAAATAAATCTTTGTGATTCTCAAGAAATTCATTGCATAATCAAGCCTACGTTTTTACTGAGGCCTGAAAATGAATAAATCCTTCATCTCGCAAACCCTGTCAGATTTTTTTATGTTCAGGGAACTGGCTGCTGAACAAATTGAAATCATCGCAGGACACTCCCAGTTGATTGAGTTTCCTAGGGGCACCTCAGTTTTTAATCGCGGTGATGCGGCAGTCGGACTTTATATCTTATTGGAAGGCCAGCTGAAATTAGGCGTCACCTCGCCGCAAGGCAGTGAAAAAATCATCAGCATTGTGTCACCCGGCGAAAGCTTTGGCGAAGCGATTTTATTTCTGGAGCGGCAGTTTCCGGTATACGCACAGGCGATTATGGATTCGCAAGTGTTGCTCGTACCCAAGAGCCTGATATTCTCCATGCTGGATCATGACCCGTTGTTTTCACGCAAAATGCTGGCAGGGCTTTCTATCCGAATGCATCAACTGGTGCAGGATATCGAAATGCTGTCACTGCAATCATGCACACAGCGCTTTATCGGTTATCTGCTGCAAATCAGCGCCGATGCCCCTGATGCCAGCAACATCACTTTACCTGCCAGTAAAACCACGATTGCTTCATTACTGAACCTGACGCCGGAAACACTTTCTCGCACACTGTCCAAACTACAGCAGCTGGAGTTGATTGCGGTAAATGGCAAAGATGTGATGATTACCGATGTTAAAAAACTGCGTAGTTACGATTTAAGTATTTAACGCGTCATCTGCGCGTAAAGCAGCGGCAGTTCTTTCGGCAGGTCTTCAGGATTGCGGATCACCACATAGCCGCCGGCACCGAATAAATGCGGCAGGTAATCACTGGCTTCGGTATCAATGGTCACACAGAATGGGCGTAGCCCCAGTTTCTTAGCCTCCAGTAACGCCACGCGCGTATCTTCAATACCGTAGCGCCCTTCGTACTGGTCCAGATCATTTGGCTTGCCGTCTGTCAGGATCAATAACAAGCGCTGACGCTTTTTCTGCTGCACCAATAAACTTGAAGCCTGCCGGATAGCAGCCCCCATACGTGTGTAATAGCCGGGCTTAATCGCTGTAATGCGGCCACGCACCTGACCGCCATATTTTTCTTCAAAACCTTTAATGTAATGAAAACGCACATTGCCGCGTTTGAGCGATGAAAAACCATACAGCGCAAAACTGTCGCCGGTTGCCGTCAGCGCTTCCGAAAACAGCAACAAGCTATCGCGAATCACATCAATGACACGGGTGTGGTTTGAAACATAGGCATCGGTAGACAGCGACAGATCCGCCAATAGCAGACACGCCAGATCGCGCTCCTGATTGACCTGAGCGCGATACAGCCCATGCTCCGAGGTTGGCATCGTACTGTTTCTTTCAGAAACCAGCTGCACCCATGCATCCATATCCAGCTCATCACCATCCTGCTGGCCTTTGAGCCAATGCCGGGTCGGCGTCAGTGCCTGAAACTGGCGCCGCAGCTGGTTAGCTGTATTTTTCAAGGCATGCGGCAGCTCACACGGTTTTGCATCCGCCGCAATCAGCTGCTGCAAACTGCAATAATCCGGCTGCAGCACCTGTTTTTTCCAGTTCCATTCCGGCAACAAAACACCTTCACCCAGCGGCGTATCATCCGCAGCGCCGGACGGCAGGTCAAGATCAAACCTGACATTGGCAGCACTGGTTTTACCATCACTGGCAATCGTAAGATTATCCATATCTTCAGCCGCCAGCTGCGCAGTTTCGGCATCGTCTTCCTCATCCTGCGGACGGTTCACTTTCACGAACTCAGACCATGAAAACAGGCTCTCGGCACGAAACATCATGAGAAAGCCGTTTTTATCTTCTTTCACATCGCTGCGCTGTGCCAGATGTTTGCGCCGACTTTTTTTAGTGGCAGCCTTACCGCTTTGCTCCGGAGAGCCTGTACCTGCGGCACCAGATGCCGCAGCGCTCAAAGGTGGGTGCGGGTGCGGCCACAACGGCACCGGCTGGAATGGTTGCGCTGCCAGCGTAATGGCATCGACGGTACCTGGGTATTGCAAGGCCTGACGGATCGTATTTTCCTGCACTGCCTCATCTGCCGGTAGTTTTTCCGGTGGAATGCGCAGCGCGATGACGGCTTGTACCAGCCTGTCATAGCGGCTCTGCAAACCGGGGAAGCGCGCAAGCGTGACTTGGGTGGCTAACTGGTTTCTGATAATCCATGGCTGACTGTTATCTGACGCTGCTGCGGCTAAAGCCACCAGCCAAAAATAGAGGTCCCGGTTCAGCGCCTGGTCTGCAAACAGGTCTATCTGTGACGGCAAGCGCAGCACTTCGCCATCACGCCATGACAGCTCTACTTTTTCTCCGCTGCCAGCCACACGCTGCAGCAAACGCCGACGCGCACCGTGGCGTACTGCCGGCGCTGCCGAAATACCCAGTCCGGGGTCGCCGCCTAATGCCCGAAAAAAAATCGCTGCCGATTTGGCAACATCATCCAGCTTAACGGTAACTGCAGCATGACGTTTCTCTGCCGCACCGGTAATCAGGCGATCCCACAGCTCTCCAACGTATTCTTCCATTAGCGTCCGAAGGTGGCGCTTACCACCTCATTCAAAGCGACTGCGGTTTCTGCGTCATCGGTCAGGGTTTCCACCAATGCCGCACGGCAGGCGCGCACCGGATCATAACCATCTTTAATCAAGGTGGCCGCATAGACCAGCAGACGCGTACTGGCGACCTCTTCCAGATCATGATCACGCAAGGCACGAAATGCACCAGCAATAGAAACCAGCCGCTTGGCTGTCATGGTGTCAATGCCGGTTTCACCGATCAGCACCGCTTCTTCCTGTGCGGCCGTCGGGAAATCAAACGTCAGTGACACAAAGCGCTGCCGCGTAGAAGGCTTCATGCCTTTTAAAAAGTTCTGGTAACCCGGGTTGTAAGAAACCACGAGCATGAAAGACGGCGGCGCCTGCAGCAACTCACCGGTGCGGTCAATCGGCAGCATGCGCCTGTCATCTGCCAGCGGGTGCAGCACTACAGTGGTGTCTTTACGTGCTTCAACCACTTCATCCAGATAGCAAATGCCGCCTTCACGCACCGCGCGCGTCAGTGGGCCATCGTTCCAGATGGTTTCGCCGTCACCGATCAGATGGCGCCCGACCAGATCCGCCGCAGTCAGGTCATCATGGCAGGCCACGGTATGCAGCGGCAAGTTCAAACGTGCCGCCATATGTGACACAAAACGCGTTTTACCGCAGCCGGTAGGGCCTTTTATCAGCAGTGGCAAGCGATTTTTCCAGGCGCGCTCGAACAGTTCGCACTCGTCACCGCTGGGTTCATAAAACGGAGTATTGCTTGTTTTTGTATCCATATAAACGCTTTCAATTCAGCCTGCGCGCAGGCCCTATTAGTTCAGGTAAGCAATGGCAATCATGCCGCCAACAATCACAAAATAACCGAGAATAATGCCGCGCCATAGCCAGCTGACGTGGCGCAAGCCCATAAAGTAATTAGCAATGAGCTGCCCTTTAATCAGGGAGATCGCCAGCACACTCAGCATCACGGTTTTTCCGGCGGTTACCTCTTCGCCGAGTAATAATGTACCAATGGTGAGTATTACCAGCGCCAGCCAGATGATTGTAGCAAAACGGTTTAATTGTTTATTCATGGTTAGCGGATAATATAAATGAGTGGGAACAGGATAATCCACAGCAGGTCTACCATGTGCCAGAACGAGGCACCAGTCTCGACACCGAAATGCTCTTCTGCGCTGTAGTCGCCGTTTTTTAGTTTGTACACGATACAAGCAAGAATGATCATGCCCATCAGCACATGCATGAGGTGGAAAAAAGTGAGTGTCAGGTAGAACATGTAGAAATCATTGGTCTCGAGCGTAATACCAGCTGAGAACTTCTCATTAAATTCCCATAACTTCACCGCCACGAACATGCCACCCAGCAGAATTGTGCCGAGCAGCCAGTGTCCAGATTGCCTCGAATCCCCGGATTTAATCGCAGACACCGCGCGTACTACAAAATAACTGCTGGTAATCAAAATGATCGTATTGAGCGTGCCCATGGCACGGCTCAGAGTCAGCTGTGATTCGTTAAACACTTCAATCTGGTTAGACCGTGCAAACGCGTACACGATGAACATCACGCCGAACACCAGCATTTCTGCCAGAATAAATATCCAGATCGCAAAGTCACCCGGCAGGTCTTCTGTTTCATTCACTAATGCTGTATTTGTATTCATCAGATTACCTAAAATCCCAAATTCACGCTTTGAATCATATAGTTTGAAACAAAAGAAGGAGGCAAGCCTCCTTCTTTTGCCTTGCATGCACTTCTACGATGTATTAAGTCGCTTTAGTTTCGCCTTTAATAAAGAAGCTGGTGATGTAAACAATCAAACCAATCAAGAACACAACACCGGCACCTTCACGCATCCAGTAAAAGATCGCCACTGAATCCTGCGTCGCCATAAAGCTCATTGGCGTTGTAGAGATACGTTGCAGCCATGTTTGCAGTACACCTGCCGCGGTCAGGAACAAGGTGATGAACACCATTGCCACCGTCATGAGCCAGAATGACCACATCTCAACCACTTGCGCCTTGTTGCTGTTGGCAGCACGGCCGCGCAGTATCGGCATTGCGTATGAAATAATCGTCAGCACTACCATTGCATAAGCACCATAGAACGCCATATGACCGTGCGCAGCTGTCAGTTGCGTACCATGCGTGTAGTAATTAACCGGTGCCAGCGTATGCAGAAAGCCCCACACACCAGCGCCCAGAAACGCCATCACACCAGTACCCAGTGCCCACAATGTTGCAGCCTTGTTAGGATGCTCACGGCGGCGTTTATTTACCATGTTGAATGCAAAGATCGTCAGCATGAAGAACGGTATGGGTTCCAGTGCAGAGAACACGCTGCCCCACACTTGCCAGTAGGCAGGCGCACCTATCCAGTAGTAATGGTGACCTGTACCGATAATGCCGGTAATTAAAGTCATGGTAATAATTACATACAGCCATTTCTCAACTACTTCACGGTCAACACCAGTTACTTTGATCAGCACAAAGGCAAGAATAGCACCCAGAATCAGCTCCCAAACGCCTTCAACCCACAGATGCACGACCCACCACCAGTAATATTTATCTTTCACCAGATTGTGCGGGTTATAGAACGAGAACAGGAAGAACACGGCCAGGCCTATCAAGCCAAGTACCAGTACCAAACTGATTGCAGTTTTACGGCCCTTCAGCATGGTCATGATGACGTTGAAAATAAATGACAGCACCACAATCACAATACCTACCTTAGTTGGCAAGGGCTGCTCAAGGAACTCGCGCCCCATGGTTGCCAGCAGGTCATTACCGGTAAACTTTGCCAGCGTGGCATAAGGTACGGCAAGATAACCAATGATGGTTGCAACACCCGCAGCCAGAAAAACCCAAAACGTGATAATGGCCAGCTTGGGGCTGAACAGCTCAGTCTCGGATTCTTCCGGTATCAGGTAATACGTTGCGCCCATGAAGCCAAACAGCAGCCACACGATCAGCAAATTGGTATGCACCATACGTGCTACGTTAAACGGAATTTCAGGGAATAGAAAATCTCCCACTACGTACTGCAAACCCATGATCAGGCCAAATATAATTTGGCCAACAAACAGAGCGATTGCGGCGATGAAATAAGGCTTCGCCACGGCCTGAGATTGATATTGCATAATGCCTCCTGGTAATTGTGACGGTTAACCTTCGATGTTCGGAGGCCAGTTATTAGTATTGATCTCTGAGGTATATTTCAGAAACTGAACCAGATCTTCCAACTCCTGCTCCGTAAAATTGAATTGCGGCATTTGCCTTCTGCCCGGTGCGCCTGTCGGTTGCGCCTTGATCCATGCCTTGATGAAATCAGGGCCGCGACGGACGTACACATTACCGAGTTCCGGCGCAAAATATGCACCTTCACCCAGCAAAGTATGGCAACCGATACAGTTATTGGTCTCCCACAGTTTCTTGCCATGAATGACCGACGCTGTCAGGTTCTGGCTGTTATCTCGTTTAGGCAGCTTCTGATTGGTATCGAAAGTAAGCGCAAGAAACAGCAGGAAAAAGAAGAGCGACCCACCGAAGAAAATATTACGCGCCATGGATTTAGTAAATCTCGTAGCCATTGCGATCTCCCTGTTAATGTAAATGACTTGCAGAATGTACAGGATAGCCAACCCCATATCCTTGACTTTGGTCAATTTTAAAAATTGACCATGAAGATAATGAGTGGGCTATCTAATTAGCTCAGAAGCTATTTTTCTTAAATTACCCGCACACCATCAACAATTCATCTAAGCTCTGCTAAAGTATAGCGATATAGATAAGCTGGCAATGTTGCTTGTCACACAGCATTTAAAGAATGGATATGGATTGAATAATGTATTAGCTGAAAAACTGGTGATTGCGGTTTCATCGCGCGCCCTGTTCGATTTGGATGAAAGCCATGCCATCTTTGAAAATGCAGGTGTCGATGCCTACTGCCAGCATCAGGTTGATAATGAAGACGTGCCGCTTAAACCCGGCGTCGCCTTTAATCTTGTAAAGAAACTGCTGGCGCTTAACGCCGTTGACCCTGCGCACCCACGAGTAGAGGTGATTCTGCTTTCACGCAACAGTGCCGATACCGGGCTGCGCATCTTTAACTCAATCCAGCATCATGCACTCGACATCGGGCGCGCGGCATTCACCAAGGGCGCCAGTACGCATCCTTACATTTCGGCTTTTGGCACGCATTTGTTTCTTTCTGCTGATCCGGATGATGTACGTAAGGCGCTTGAAGCCGGGTTTGCGGCAGCAACGATTATGTCATCTACCTCAACCGAGACTGTAGACGCGACTCATCCCTCGCAATTACGCATCGCATTCGATGGTGATGCAGTGCTATTCTCAGACGAATCTGAACGTATTTTCAAACAACGCGGTCTGGATGCGTTTCAAAACAATGAAACGATAGCCGCTAAAAAACCTTTATTGGGCGGGCCATTCAAGAATTTCCTGGCGATGCTGCATCAGATACAGCTGGATTATCCGGAAAACTCATCGCCAATACGTACAGCACTGATTACTGCGCGTGCCGCACCCGCACATGAGCGTGTGATACGCACCTTACGTGCATGGAACATTCGTATTGATGAAGCTTTATTTCTGGGTGGAAAAGATAAAGGCGTGTTTCTTAAGGCCTTCGGCGCAGATATTTTCTTTGATGACCAGCGCAAGCACTGTGACTCTGCGCGTCAGCATGTAGCAACCGGACATGTGCCGCATGGCGTAGCAAACGAATAACTTGGCACCATTATTTGTACTGTGAATGATGCGTTTTTGCATAAAAAAAGGAGCCGAAGCTCCTTTTTTACTCACTGGCTCTGCCACCAGTTGTTACAACAATTTTAAATCTGGTCGGCGTGGAGAGATTCGAACTCCCGACATCCTGCTCCCAAAGCAGGCGCGCTACCAGGCTACGCTACACGCCGAAGGCCGGCACTATACTAAGAACAGGCTGTTCAGTCAATAACGCTTAGTCAATTAAAGAAAAACTGATACAAAGCGTGTCTATTTTTTTACTGCAACTGGCTTCGGTATGAAAGACCCTGACACCACTACTACTTTTTTATCCTGCTTAGGCTTTTTAACTTCCTTATTCTTGCGTTGCTGTCCTTTTGCCATGATGTTTCTCCTAATATATTCAGCATCAAACTGATTGGTGATGCTTACCGTTACTACTGCCGCAATCAATGACATGTGTCATCTGGTTGGACTAACGTTATCGCCAAGGCGTTCATCATAGGCTGATGCAGGAATATAGGCGGATTATTTTCAAGTAGGTGCACAGTTGTAGAAGTAGGAATGCTCTGTCTGTCGATTATTATTAACGCTAAAACCTGCACTGATTGACCTGAATCAAGGCTGCATTTTGTATTTACCGCAATGATAAGCGATCTTTACCAGTCAAATATTTTTGTTCGGATCACCATGAATTTCGATATTGTTATTGTTGGCGCGGGGCCATCTGGGCTATGTTTTGCACAGGCGCTTGCCGGGTGCGGATTACGCATTGCCATCGTTGAGCGCCAGCATGAGTCACAGCTGGCCAACCCGGTGTTTGATGGGCGCGAAATTGCGCTGACCCACCGCTCAGCCCAACTCATGCACACGCTTGGGTTGTGGGGGCGCATTGATCCATCAGCGATTTCACCGCTGCGCGATGCCCGTGTACTGAATGGCCCATCGCTTTATGCCATGAACATAGATCACCGCGATAGTAAAAAATCCGAACTAGGCTATCTGATATCCAATCAGTGCATACGCAAAGCAGCCTATGAGGCAGTAAAAGCATCACCTGCTATCACGCTGCTGACAGAGGCGCAAATTACCACCGTAACTACCGATAATGCAGGCGCGTACCTCAGCCTGGCCAACGGCGAACAGATTAAGGCACAACTGCTGGTGGCGGCAGACAGCCGCTTTTCAGAAACACGGCGCGCGATGGGAATTGCCGCAACCATGCACGACTTTGGCAAAACCATGATGGTATGTGTCATGGAGCATAGCGTGCCGCATCACCATGTAGCATGGGAGTGGTTTGATTATGGCCAGACGCTGGCGCTATTGCCGATGAATGGCATGCGCTCATCAGTTGTCATTACGCTGCCGGCAGCTGACATTCAGCAATTAATGACCATGAGCGAAGCTGATTTTAATCAGGACGTTGCTGTCCGGTTCAAACACCGGCTCGGCACTATGCAACTGGTATCCACCAGACACGCCTACCCGCTGGTAACAGCCTATGCCAGCCGCATTGTGGCACAGCGTTTCGCATTAATCGGCGATGCCGCAGTCGGCATGCACCCGGTAACGGCGCACGGCTTCAATTTTGGCCTGTGCAGTGTAGAAGTGCTCGCCAATGAAATTAAAGCAGCGCAGTGCCGTGGCGGCAATATCGCAGCCACGGCACTGCTTGAGCGTTACGAAAGAAAGCACCGTATCAGGACACGGCCGCTGTTTATTGCCACCCATGCCATTGCAAAACTCTATGGTGATGACTCGATTCCTGCGCGCCTGCTAAGAACGGTATCGCTACGCATCGGCAATCGTATTGCGCCATTAAAACGTGCAGTCGCTCATATGCTGACCGAGGCAAATTAAGCTATATTTACCAGACAATTAATTCCACCTAATTAATAGGCGGAATTAACAGCTTAGTCGCTAATCCCGTCGTCGCGCTGCAATGACACTCGGCACATGCTGGATCAGCGCCAGCAGACGGCTGAGTTGTTCCAGACTCGATATTTCAATCGAAAACTGCATCAGCGCCAGATTATTTCTACTCATGGTATTGGCCTTGACAGCATTCACCTTTTCGCGCGCGAACAAATCACTGATGTCACGCAGCAAGCCTTGGCGGTCGTGAGCTTCTACTTCAATATCAACATCGGTACGGATATTCTGATTATTACCCCAGTGGGCGCTGAGAATGCGGTTATGCCGGCTCTCCGGCAGCCGCACGATAAAGCTACATGCTCGGCGGTGGATGGTTACCCCGTGGTCGCGTGTCAGGTAGCCAACTATCGCCTCTCCTGGCATAGGTTTGCAGCATTTTGCGATACTGGTTTGCAAGTTGCCAACGCCTTCAACTACAACCCCGGTCTGGGATTGTGGCGCGCTAACGCGTTTAGGGGTCAATGGTAAAGCAGGCTCTTCCGGTCTGGGCGCAACTTCTTCCTGAATAGCGAGGGCAATCTGATGCTCACTGACGTCTCCACGCCCAATCGCAGCCAGAAAATCTTCCAGTTTCTGGAAATGCAGTTTCTGCGCAATTTTTTCCTGATTGACAGCACCAACGCCAGCCCGATGTAACTCACGGTCCAGTTTTGTACGGCCTTGTGCAACATTTTCATCAAAATGCTGATATTTAAACCATTGCCTGACCTTGGCACGTGCACTCGGGCTTTGCAGATATTCAAGTGTGGCATTCAGCCAGTCGCGGCTGGGCGAACCATGTTTTGAGGTCAGGATTTCTACGCGCTGGCCATTTTGCAGCTTGGTGTTAAGCGGCACGATGCTGCCGTTTATTTTGGCGCCGCGCGTGCGGTGTCCCAGATCGGTATGCAGAGTATAGGCAAAATCAATCGGCGTGGATCCCTGGGGTAAATCGATGACTTTACCTAACGGAGTAAGTACATAAACTCTATCCTGAAACAGTTCGCTCTTGAATTGTTCCAGCATATCGCCGCTATCGGCGACTTCATCCTTCCAAGCCAGTATCTGCCGTAGCCAGGCGATTTTCTCGTCGAATTTGGCGTCAGATTTGCCGCCTTCTTTATAGCGCCAGTGCGCCGCAACGCCTAGCTCAGAATACTGGTGCATCTCGAAAGTACGGATCTGCACCTCCAGCGCCAAGCCGCGCGGCCCACTGACGGCGGTATGCAGCGAACGGTAATTATTACTCTTGGGGCGCGCAATATAATCGTCGAACTCACCGGGAATAGGCTGCCACAGGTTGTGAATCATACCGAGCACTGCATAGCAGTCCTTGATGTCATCAACCAGAATCCGCACCGCGCGCACATCATACAATTCACTGAAATCCAGATGCTTGCTCTTCATCTTTTTGATGATGCTGTAGATGTGTTTTGGGCGGCCGGTCACCTCACCCTTGATGCCAGACTGACTCAACTCGGATTTTAGCTGCGCCACGACATCAATGATGTATTGCTCGCGGTCAACGCGGCGCTCATCCAGCATCTTTGCGACTTCCTTGTAGAGTTGAGGCTCCAGATAGCGCAGCGCAAGGTCTTCCAGTTCCCATTTGATCTGCCACACGCCAAGGCGATTGGCCAGCGGTGCAAAAATCCCCTGACTTTCCTGCGCAATCTGTTTCTGTAAGGTGGGGCTCGCCCCGGACAAATGACGCAAGGTTTGTGTGCGCTCCGCGAGTTTTATCAGCACTACGCGGATATCCTGCACCATCGCCAGCAGCATTTTGCGCAGGCTTTCTATCTGCTGCGCCTGATCGCTATTCTTGCGCTCTGGGTCTTGCTGGCCGCCAATCTCGCTGAACTCCTGAATCTGCTCCATGCGCGAAATGCCTTCCACCAGGCTAGCTATATTGGCACCGAAACGGGTTTCCAGTGTAGCGCGCCAGTCCTCCATATATTCCGGTACCGCATGCAAGATGGTAGCGGCAATTGTTTCCGCATCCATGTTCATATCGATAAGAATCGTCGCTGCACCAAGTGCATGCTGCAATAGTGGTGCGCCCGTCAGTTCGACATGTCCGGAGTAGAGCGGAACAGCCAAGTCGCATGCATCGCGAATTAACCCAGCCTCAGTAGACGAGAAACGCTGTACTGTAGACTCAAGCCATAGGGAAGCATCATTCGCATTTGCAGCGAGTAAAGCAGAATTTTGGTTATGCACGGAAATCATGGAATATTATTGCATCAAAGCACTAGCTTATCTATCAGACAAATCATGTAAGGTGATATTTATCATGTAATGGCTCTAAGTTAAATGCAGATAGCCAAGTGCATAGAATTGAGTACAAAAAATCTAGCAATGCCTGATGCGATTGCAGAACAGCTCTATACAGTCGGCAATATCTCCCTTCCCTTGTTACTTAAAGATGTTTCTTGTTAACCATTCATGTGCATGTGCGTTAGCGTACAGACAGTTTACAAAACTGCATTTAATATTTACATAGCCGTAATTTGCTGACCCTGACAGGCGCAGAGTTAGTAATAGTAGTACTGATGCGCCGAATACTGAGGAGAATCAAATGTATAAAAAATTAATTATTGTGCCATTCATGGCACTAGTATTGAGCGCATGCGTAGTATCACCAAATCACAACCGTGGTGTAGTTGTAGCACCAGCACTACCAGTGGTAGTGGAATTAGGTGCAAGTCCATATTACTACCATAGCGGTTACTATTATTACTATGAGAATGACAACTGGCGCTACTCAAATGCAAAAAATGGCCCATGGACAAATCTGCCACGTAGCCACTACCCTAGAGAGACCAGATTTAAAGGTCACTCCGATAACCGTGGAAAATACAAAGGCCGTGATTACGACAACCGTGGAAGAGACCATGGGCGTGACTATGACAACCGCGGAAGAGATAATGGCCGTGATCATCATGACAACCGCAATAACAGATAAGCAGTAATCTTCCTAATAAGGCAAACTAATGCAGTAACTATCTTTAAGTTGGCTGATTTGAACTGTTTAGCAATGTTAAATATCAGCCGGCTGTTTGAAGATAGCCTTAATCGAAAAATGCCACGGGCAATAGTCTTGATATCATCAAGACTATTGCCCGTACTTTATTTTGCTATATCTTCTTGCCACCCGGCCCTGCAAAAAACCAGATAATCATGCCCGCGACCGGGAATATAAGCACACACAGAATCCACAGTATTTTCTCTGTGCCAGATGCTGAGCTCTGAATTATTTTTATAATTGCAAATATATCTAATGCAAGAATCAACAAGCCAATAATCGAATACATTTTTATTTCCCCTTTGAATATTGAGCCTATTAAATACTAATTAACAAATTATGTATATGAAATGCATCACTTACTGATGTGTTTGCTATTTAACTTATTTTGATCAATATTTTCTATCTAGACTTAACTCGAATCTCATTTATCCTGTAGTCTGTGATCATTCATAATTCAGACTTTTCAAATAAATCATGTCACAACCAGACCAATTGGTGCAGTGGCCAGCCATTATTAAACTGCATGCCGATGATGAACTGATATTTATCTTAGATGCAGCACACTTTTCCAGCGAAGATTCGCTGCAGCTATCCCATGTTCAGGCACAGGATATCTTGATTGATAGTAGCGGAGCTGTATATAGGATCAATAATGGGCAAACACTAGAGCTGGCTCATACCGACTTATTGCTATCGTTGCACGAAATTATGGTGTTATTAAGATTGCATCTTTCCAATAATGGAAACTGCTGTGTATCCAAGTTCCATGCACACTCAATACGCGAAGCGATAATGAGTGTATTTGCCTGACGTACAAACCTCAAAACCAGTATCAACCTATACCAAGCCAACTTTGCTCTTCGTCAATTTTGCTATGGTAAACCGTATTTTTGCTAACTGAAACCTGTGTTTCAATTTTAAAAAAACGCAAGATACTTGTTTTCCATTGATAAACTTTTCTAAATGAATTCATTACTGGCTCCTGTTTAATGTCTTGTTAACAAACATCTTAGGCGCCATTTATCAATAAATCCAATTGCTTATTTCAATGATTTTTATTTAAAAAACCTATCAATCAACACTGTTAACTTCTATCAATATAGTCTAAAACTGGCTGAATGCTGATGATATAAAACGTATTGCAGTGACTGTCGGGATGATAAATACTGCTGTGACAAATACTGCTGTAAAGAATATTCGCAGGAATTTATTAGACTCAAACAACGTGATATCACGGTTTTCATCTGTGTAGTTTGGATATGTGTTCATTTAAATCTCCTAAAGAAACTTTTGATCTCTTTTTATAAATATTGAAGTGGGTAACTTCAAATGTTGCTTTGAATAGTGGTAACTATAAGCAGATTATATGTCATTAAAATGACAAAGGGAGCCTTAGCTCCCTTGTACATACAATAAAACAAGTTATTTGTTCATTACGTACATTGTTACTTCGAAACCGAAACGCATTTCAGTAGCTGCTGGTCATGAATACAGGATATGTAAAACCATGATCACTAAACAATATAAATATACTTAAACGCTTGGTCAGCTTACCCCCAAATCAACCCACTACTTATACAAAATTCGAAGAAAATCCCTGTAATGCTAATATTTAATTATTTTCCAGTGTCCGACATATTCCCAACTTTGCAGAGCGACTGAATCAAATCACGCTCTAAATCCTCAGCAGTTTCAAGACCAATAGACAGTCTTATTAAATTATCTGTGATAGCACGCGATTGGCGCATTGCCGGGCTCAGATCACGATGTGAAGTCAGCGTCGGCTGTGAAACTAAACTCTCTACACCACCAAGACTTGCTGCTAAAGTAAACAATTGCAGGCCATCAACCATTTTTGTAGCCGCTGCGCCATCGCCAGCGACCTTGATCGAAATCATTCCACCAAAGCCATTCATTTGTCGCTTTGCGATTTCGTGACCGATAAAATTATCGAGTCCAGGGTAATAAACTTGCTCTACCAAAGGATGTTGCTGCAATACGTTTGCCAAATGTAGTGCAGTCGAATTCTGGCGCAATACGCGCACTTCCAGCGTTGCCAGGCTGCGCGCAAGCAAGTGTGCCGAATCTGGTGCCAGAATTTGACCAAGGTTCTTTCTCCAGTTACGCATCGGCTCCAGCGCGTCATCTGCAGCTGTTGCTACACCTCCGGTCAGGTCACTATGGCCACCGAGATATTTAGTCGCGCTGTGGATCACAATATCGGCACCCAGTGTCAGTGGCTGCTGGTTTACCGGGGTAGCAAATGTGCTATCTATCGCTACTTTGGCACCATAGCTATGCGCCAGTGAGCAAATCAAAGGTATATCGATGATTTCGAGCAAAGGATTGGACGGTGTTTCGAAGTAGACGAGACTGCTACCAGCGGCTAAATGCTGTTTGAGTCCTTCTATATCGTTAGCTTTTAGAAATTGAGTATGACGATTCAATGTTGGTAATTGCTTTGTCATTAACTCCCATGTGCCGCCGTAAACTTCACTCAGGCAAATAATGCCTTGCTCACCATGCGCCATTAGCGTTGCAGAAATTGCGGCCATGCCAGAGGCAAATACCAACGCGTTTTCTCCATGTTCAAGGCTTGCCAGTTTTGCCTCAACGCTTGTAATGCTCGGGTTCGATCCATACCGGGTATAAAAGCAACCCGGCGTGCGGTCTTCAATCACGTCCAGCATGTCTGCGGTCGAACCGAACTTGAAGGTTGTTGTGTCATAGGTCGGCGTATGCGGCGCCCCGAATTGGTCAGCAATCTCGCCGGCGTGAATACAGTTGGTAGCAAACCCGTTATTTTTGAGAGCCATTTAATTTATCCTGTTCAATAAACAAATATTTCTAATCTCAACTGACTATTAAATACACTGAGTTTAAAAATACGCGTTTAATATGTTGCATATAATATACAACATATATAAAATACTTTGTATGCAAATCACAAAATTTACTGACCTTGGCTTAAGAGTTTTAATGTATCTGTCACAAGAAGTGGACGGCCAAGTTGTCACTATTCAAGAAATTGCACAGCAATTTAATGTACCAAGAAATCATCTGATTAAAGTGGTAACCAGACTTAATAAATTAAACTGGATTTCGACGACCCGTGGCAGAACCGGTGGCTTGAAACTCGGTGCCAATGCAAACCAGCTGAAATTAGGCAATATTCTGAAAGAACTGGAAAACAAAACCTCCCTCATTAATTGTAATGATCCGCCTTGTGCGTTAAATGGCCGCTGCAATTTAAAAGAAATTCTGGACCATGGGCTTAACAAGTTTTATGAGGAAATGAATAAATACACTTTACAGAGTATTGTCGATAAGAAAACGCAGCTAGCAGTCATTGAATTACATCAGCGGTATGCCATAGGCTAGTTAATATTTATTTTATTCAGCAGTCAGTTTAGCAGACACTCCCCCGAGTGTTTTTTTTTGAAGTTATATGTTGCATATAATATGCAACTTTAGGAGATTTTATGTTATCAAGATCAGCGAAACCATACATAGATGCAAGTGTGCCCGTACTCAGGCAGCATGGTCTGGCAATTACAACTTTGTTTTACAAAAACATGTTCGACGCGCATCCTGAACTCATGAACCTGTTTAACATGGGGAATCAGGCCAATGGTTCGCAGCAGCAATCTCTGGCCGCAGCCGTATTTGCCTACGCTGCAAATATTGACAACACAGACGCACTAAAACCGGTTATTGAAAGAATCGTACATAAGCATGTATCTGTCGGAATCAAGCCTGCGCATTACCCTATCGTTGGCAGTCATTTAATCGGCGCGATTAAAGCTGTTCTTGGCGATGCGGCCACCCCTGAGCTAATAGCCGCATGGGAAGAAGCGTACGGACTTTTAGCGGATGCACTCATCACGACCGAAGCTGAACTGTACAAGCAAAATAATCAGCAACCCGATGAATGGATCAAGCTTAAAGTCACTGAAAAATTACATCAGTCAGACAATGTCGTCTCGTTTACTTTACGTGCAGATGACCAGACTCAGCTGCCTGCTTTTAAACCTGGTCAATATATCAGCGTAGCTGTGCATATTGAAGATTTGAACTTAAGGCAGATCAGACAATATAGCTTGTCTGATGCACCGCAGAAAGATACCTTCAGAATCACCGTAAAACGTGAGAGTGGTGATGAATACAAACCACAGGGCAATGTATCAAACTGGCTGCATCAGCATACCAGGGTCGGCAGCAGCATTAACGTAAGCTTTCCAAGTGGCAACTTTACACCGGATATTCAAGACCTGCGTCCTATCGGCTTGGTTTCTGCAGGCGTCGGTATTACACCGATGATTTCCATAGTGAAAGATATTGCAGCCAAAAATCCAAACCGGAAAGTTTTGTTTGCACATGCAGCCCGCAACAGAGCGAGCATTGCGCATGCTGATGAGATACAGAACGCAAAAAGTGAATTAGCGAATTTGGACACTATTTTCTTTTTGAATGATTCAAAAAAACAACATATTGATGAAAGAGAAGGTCGCATGGATCTTTCAGCTCACATTACACCTGAGTTCAAAGATGGCATATATTACATATGCGGCCCACAATCGTTTATGGATGATCAGCGCGATGCACTACTTGAGCTGGGTGTTAATCCAGGCAATATTCACAGAGAGGTGTTTGGGCCAGAAAGCCTGAATCACTTGATATAAATGAATAAGGCGAGATTCTATAAAGAATTCTCGCCTTATTCCTTCATGCAACGCATGAAAATATGAAATCAATAACCGCTAGGAACTAGGATTTATCTTTAGCTCCCTCAACCTTTTTGTTTGCAATACGATGCCATCCTGGCAGATTATTCAGGCTCAGCATGCCAACAATCAATATTGCAGTGAGCCCCGCCAATAAATACATGCTGAATGCACTTGCCATGCCAACGGCTGCAGTTGCCCACAATGTAGCGGCTGTGGTTAAACCTTGCACACGCCCACGCACTTGTAAAATGACACCCGCTCCAATAAAGCCCATGCCTGTCACAACTTGAGCAGCAATTCTTGTCGGATCACCTGAAATCTGTTGGGAAATAATGCTGAATACACATGACCCGACTGCAACTGCCATATAGGTACGCAGACCTGCATCTCTATCATTGTTTTCACGCTCCCAGCCGATCAACCCGCCCAGCAATGCCGAATAAAAAACGCGCACGGCCAACATCAACTCAGCATTCCAATCCATTTTGATTTCCTGTCATTCTGATGTTTATCACATTAAATTATAGACTCAACAACTAGCTACTAATGATTTCAGCACAGACAGGATACAACACTTGCTCACGCATAGCAGAAGATTCATCCAGTAAAAACGTGATTTGTTCCAGGCAAAACTATTGATGTTTAGCATAAACAATAAAAAGGCTCTCTGTTACGAGAGCCTAGCCACACCTAGTTAAGCTAATTGAAAAAACTCAATATCAAAGCTTATCGGTTATGAATGATTTGAGTCGTGTGAATCAGACTGGATAGAATGCGTACCATAATAGCTATGTATAGAGCTAGCCCATGTTTCGTCTGCCATATTTGGCCACTTATCTTTGTCAAAACCAGGTGCTGATTCTAACTTACTGCTATCAACATCTAAAATAAAGCGTTTATTCACAGTGTCTAATTTTAGTGCTTTCCAAGGTACAGCAAATAATTTTTCGCCCACCCCTAAAAAGCCACCATACGACAATACTGCGTAACACACGTTACCGCTTGCAGTATCCAGCATAATTTCTTTAATATCGCCTAAATCTGTCTCATCCCGGCTGTAAACATCGTTACCAATCAAGGTATCTGCACCCATTAATCGAGGGCCGGGGCCGTCTCCATCGTTGCTGTTATACATTCCGTAAGTATCACGTTCTTGATAGTTCATATATAGCTCCTTTTGATAATCCACTTAGTCAAAACCCCGCATTTAGCGTCAGGATTTTTAATAGATTCTGAGCTTTTTATAAATGTTAATATGTACGATAACCAACACTCTTAAATGTTTTTATAATTTAATTCAACAGCGTTAAAACTCAGCCTTCTTAGCAAAAAATTGACTCAGCACTGTTTAAATTACCTTTAACTTAAGTGAGTTATATGTGTGATTCCCGACAGACTCAACATTTGATGACCATAAAAATGAGCCTAATCTATTCATTATCCGGCAGTTGATATCACTGATGATGGAATAGGTTATTCATTAATTACTTAGGAGTTACCACCATGAATGCTGATAAAAAAGATAGTAAAGAAGATAAAAAACCCAGTAACAAAGACTCAAAAGATAAAAACGATAAAAAATCCAAGGATAAAAAATAAGCTTCGGCATTCTATCTAACTCAATAGATTGGGTTTTACATTGTTATGTAAAACACTGTGGATTTTGCCCGCTTTAAGTTAATTTTTTTGACTTCAAATTTGCATTCCTTCAGTTATTCACCGTCAACTTCGGGCTGAGACTGATGCTGTAATAGCGTGCAAAATCCGCAGATCCAAACTTATTTAGCGATATCAAATGTGTGTTAACGCACTCACAAACGTAATTTAATCATGCATTCTTATACTGCTGATAAAAAAGAATTGGTCAGTGAAATCTGTAAAGAGCTCACTATTCACGCACAAGTAGATGAAGAAATTTTTTATCCCCAATTTAAAAAGGCATTGGGCGACACAGAGCTTATACCCGAAGCTACCGTAGAACACAGCACATTAAAAGATTTAATCGCCCAGGTTGAAGGCAAAGAACCAGATGGGGAAATGTTTGACGCAAAAATTAAAGTAATGTCGGAGTACGTGCAACACCACGTAAAAGAAGAAGAGGGTGAAATGTTTCCTAAAGCTAAAAAGTCAAAAATGGATTTAGAAAAAATTGGTACGGAAATTTCAGCCCGTAAAACTGAACTTAAAAAAACTAAAAAATAGACAGCCGAGTTCTGCCTGTTCAAGTGCTGGGTAACGTAGCCACTCAAAATTTTCTTTCAAATTAAGATTGAAGGCAGCTACTTAATTATCAAGGCAGATAAATCAGCGATACATGATCATATTCCTCACTATTATTCTTACAATAATTTCATTTATTGTATTCATGAACTTTGTGACTGCTGAGAAAAAACTTCAGCATAAGCTGGATAAACAATATTCAATCAGCGACCCACAGTTCATCAGGTCGGTAAGTGCGTTACTGGGCCCGTCGTTTATAGATGGCAATGCGGTGAAAGTGCTCAAGAATGGTGACGAGATTTTTCCTGTAATGCTCAATGCAATTCAACAGGCCAGGCAAACTATAACCTTTGAGACATTCATTTATTGGGCAGAAACTATAGGTGAGGACTTTGCCGATGCTTTGAGCAAACGTGCACTAGCCGGAGTAAAAGTCCACGTTTTGTTAGATTGGCTTGGTAGCGTTAAGATGGAACAAAAGCAGCTGGATAAGATGATGCAAGCGGGTGTTGAGATTCAGCGATACCATAAGCCACACTGGAGTCATCTTTCTCGGCTAAACAATCGAACGCATCGCAAGCTGTTAATCATAGATGGCGAATTGGGATTCACGGGTGGGGTTGGCATTGCTGATCAGTGGCTTGGTAATGCCAGCAACCCTGATGAATGGCGTGATACGCATTTTCAGGTCCATGGCCCGGTTGTCGCACAGATGCAAGCCGTTTTTATGGATAATTGGATCAAAGCACAAGGAAAAGTATTGCACGATCAACATTACTTTCCAGTGATCCACAAAGCGGGCACAATGCCTTGTCAAATGTTCAGCAGCTCCCCGAGTGGCGGCAGTGACTCGATGGAACTCATGTACTTAATGGCGATTACTGCTGCTGAAGACTCAATTTATATATCAAGCGCGTATTTCGTGCCCGATGAAATGTCAGTAAATGCGCTGATTGACGCGGCTAAACGCGGCGTAGAAATCCGAATCATTGTCCCTGGCAAACATATAGACAATGAGCTGGTACGAAAAGCATCGCGCGCTGGATGGGGCGATATGCTTAAAGCAAACATACAGATTGCCGAATACACCCCAACCATGTACCACTGTAAAATTCTGATAATTGATCACCTATTGGTTTCAATAGGCTCTACCAATTTCGATAATCGCTCTTTCAGATTAAATGATGAAGCTAACCTCAATATTATGGATAAAGATTTCGCAATAGAACAAGCGAACATTTTTAATGACGATTGGCAACACTCCCATCAAATCACTTATGAAGATTGGTTAGCCAGACCATTAAAAGAAAAGTTTTTAGAAAAAGTGGCGGTTTTATTAAAGTCACAGGTATAGCGCTTTAATAAAGGCAGTATTTTTGTAAAGGAAGAGTCTGAGCCCATTGATTTCTTAGGAATCGTGGTTTGCCCCCTTTATCTCCCTGAAATTTACGCATAAGATGCTAGTAGCGGTTTCTATAAACTTAGCATCTGTAAATAAGGCCAGACTTTATTATAAATACACATCCCAATCATTCCATAATCGCCAAATTATTCGTCAAATGAAACAAGTTGTAATTAGAGCACCTGCTGCAACGAATATTGCTCAAATGGAGCCGCTGATCCCCGAAGCAAGGAATGACTGCGGTTCTTGAGATCGCTAGTGAGTTAATTGGGGCCTGTCCTCTATTACTGTTCTTAATGTCAGATAAAAGCGTTAGTAAAGTCACTCAAACATTATGATGTTTTTGAGCTCTGTAAGTCATCGATGGGGTTTTGATCAAAAAACTCAAGTGTATACCTTTGCGATGAAACAGTTTAAGGATAAGAATGATGCCTGACCTAGCACTAGATTTAGCCAGAATCCAATTTGGTTTTACTATATCTTTTCACATTGTTTTTCCTGCTATATCTATTGGGTTAGCGAGCTATTTACTTGTGCTTGAAGCGCGCTGGTTAATGACCAGGCAAGCTGTTTTTCTAGACCTTTATCATTTCTGGGTTAAAATTTTTGCCTTATGCTTCGGAATGGGGGTAGTTTCAGGTTTGGTGATGGCTTACCAGTTCGGAACTAACTGGGCGGGGTTTTCGGCATTCGCAGGAAGTGTTACAGGGCCATTATTGGCGTATGAAGTCCTCACGGCATTTTTCTTAGAAGCAGGCTTTTTGGGAGTGATGCTTTTTGGTTGGTCGCGTGTAGGCCCAGCCATTCATTTTGCAGCAACATTCATGGTTGCCATAGGCACTTTAATCTCCGCCACTTGGATATTAGCGTCTAATAGTTGGATGCACACTCCACAGGGGATTGAAATCATCAATGGCCGAGTGATTCCCGTGGACTGGATTGCCATAATTTTCAACCCATCTTTTCCATACCGTCTTATACACATGGTATTGGCGGCTTATCTAGCCACTGCACTTATAGTTGTTTCAGCCGCAGCGTGGCAGATATTGAAAGGTAATTCAAATATCGGGATCCGTAAGATGCTATCAATGGGCATGTGGATGGTATTAATCGTCTCGCCATTACAAGCAATAGTTGGTGATTTTCATGGATTGAATACCTTAAAATATCAGCCCGCTAAGATTGCCGCTATTGAAGGGCATTGGGAGAATGTGCCTGGTAAAGCTTCTCCATTAGTATTATTTGGCTGGCCTGATATGGTCGAGGAAAAAAATCACTTCGAAGTAGCTATTCCAAATTTAGGTAGCTTGATTTTACGTCATTCCTGGACTGAGCAAATACCAGCACTCAAAGATTTTTCCACAGCAGATCGACCTAACTCCACAATTGTATTCTGGACGTTTCGTGTGATGGTGGGGTTAGGGTTGCTTATGATTTTGTTAAGTTTATTTTCTTTATGGGCACGCTGGAAAAAGAACCTTTATCACAATAAATTTTTTCTGCGCTTTGCTTTGGTTATGGGTCCTACTGGTATCGTGGCAATGCTTGCAGGATGGTATACGACCGAGATTGGTCGCCAGCCGTGGATTGTATATGGCCTTATGCGTACTGCTGATGCAGTAACTAAACATAGTGTTCCTGAGCTGAGTATTAGCTTAACGCTATTCATTGTTATTTATCTGACGATTTTTGGCACAGGAGTCATCTATTTACTGCGTCTGCTTCGCATTGGTCCTAAGCCAAATGAGTCTTTACAAGGCGATGCATTTTCTATGAACAAAAATGAAGTCAAAGACTTTATTATTGCAGCGGAATTTCATCCGCCGCATCCAATGCCTTCTGAAAGAAAGGAGGATTAATATGAGTTTTGATCTACCGTTAATTTGGGCAATCGTCATTTTGTTCGGCATCATGATGTATATCATGATGGATGGTTTTGACCTTGGGATTGGCATACTTTATCCATTCTTTACAGATAAGACTGACCGCGACATTATGATGAATACGATCGCACCTGTATGGGATGGTAATGAGACATGGCTGGTATTAGGTGGGGCTGGGCTTTTAGCCGCTTTTCCCTTGGCTTATTCAGTAATTTTAAGTGCATTTTATATGCCAATAATTCTGATGTTATTGGCATTAATACTACGTGGTGTGGCTTTTGAATTTCGATTTAAAGCACACGAACATGAGCGTCATTTCTGGGATAAAGCTTTTATATTTGGGTCTATTGTTGCAACCTTGTTTCAAGGGTTAGTTTTGGGCGCATACATTAATGGAATTAATGTCATAGATGGAAAGTACGCAGGCGGTCCGCTAGATTGGATAACGCCATTTTCGTTATTTACAGCCGCTGGATTGGTAGTGACATATGCTCTACTCGGTAGCACTTGGCTTATTATGAAGACTTCAGGGGAGCTACAAAACAATAGCTATCGATTGGCACGAATTCTAGCGTTTATACTTTTAGCAATTATCGTAGTCGTGAGCATATGGACGCCTTTGCTTAGTAACCAAATCGCTGAGCGCTGGTTTACACTACCCAACATTCTTTGGTTATCCCCAATACCGTTAATAATGGCTTATGTCTTTTATAAATTGCAAAAATCCTTGAACGACAAAGCCAATATTTCTCCTTTTATTTATTCACTGGGAATGGTTTTTTTGGGATATTTGGGACTAGGCATCAGTATTTGGCCCAACATTATCCCGCCAAATATTTCAATATATGCTGCATCTTCACCACACTCCAGTCAAAGCTTTGCACTCTTTGGAGCCCTCATTATCATTCCGCTAATTCTTGCTTATACTGCGTGGGGCTATTATGTTTTTCGTGGCAAAGTCTCAAAAGATGATCATTACCATTAACTCAATGAGTACCAAACAAAATGGAAAAAGATAAAGTCTGGTTAAAACGTATAATTTGGTTGGTAATTTTATGGTTCTCAAGTGTGTTACTTGTAGTGATTTTAAGCTGGGGTATTAAGTTTTTAATGGTTGTAGCGGGATACAAATCTTAATCATAAGAATGATTTGTTCCCTTTAGAAGTGTTGTTTTGTGTAAGTTTTGACTTAATTGAGTCCAAAATGAATTACCACTAGACCATAGAATTTGGACATTTACTTTATTGTAAACTGGCAGAGCTATATCAACACTATGAAAGTCCGCTTTCTGCCGAGATGAGCCATTCTTCAATAGATATAAATAAATGTAGCCTTACTTAAATGCAGTAAATTACAACCATGATGAATCAATCACTTGCGTTACCAAGAAGCAACATAAGCTTCAATTAAACACCCCCATAAACCGCAAGTTTCTTAGCCAATTAACGCAAGGTAGATAAAAGCACGTAGCTTAGGAGGCATAAAACGCTGCCATAACGCTTATTCGTGCATCAATTTAGATTAAAAAGGATAAGGTAACGCGCATAATTTACAGGTAAAACTGTAGATGGCTGCTGATTCAACCGCGGTAATAGCGCAGAGTTATAAAAGGTGTTTTGGCAACTTCAATCGGCACCGCCTTGCCGCGTACATTAGCATGCAACAATGTCCCTAATTGAGTGTGTGCTATTTCTACATACCCCATCGCCACCGGACCGCCTAAAGTTGGTCCAAAGCTTCCGCTGGTAACCTGGCCGACTACATTTTCATGGGCATCAAGAATTTGTGCGCCGTCACGTACTGGTACACGATCCTTAGCTAACAAACCTACTCGTTTACGTTCTACTCCGGACGCAAGCTGACCCTGGATGATATCGGCACCCGGGTAGCCGCCAGCCCGCCCCCCCCCTGCACGGCGGACTTTTGATAAAGCCCATGACAGGCTTGCTTCTATCGGCGTTGTATGGGTATCCATATCATGGCCGTACAGACAAAGCCCTGCTTCCAACCTCAGCGAATCTCTTGCACCAAGACCAATCAGCGCCACTTCTGGCTGTGCCAGCAGCAGCCGCGCAAGCGCCTCAGCCTGTTCGTTCGGTACCGAAATCTCAAAGCCATCTTCACCCGTGTAGCCGGATCTGCTGATAAAACATTCAACACCAACCAGCGTTACTGTTGCGGTATCCATGAATATCATTTTTGCAGTTTCAGGTGCAAGCCGTGCCATTACAGCACCGGCTTCCGGTCCCTGCAAAGCCAGGAGTGCCCGGTCACTGAGTTCTTCAATCGTACATTGACCAGAAAGATGCTGACGTAAATAAGCAATATCCTGCTGCTTGCAGGCCGCATTCACCACAAGAAACAGATGATCACCGCCATTGGAAACCATCAGGTCATCCAGAATTCCGCCCTGTTCATTGGTAAATAGCGCATAACGCTGGCGGTTTATATCAAGGTCGACAATATCAACCGGTACGAGCGTTTCTAATGCTACGGCTGCATTTTCACCTGTCAACCGCACCTGCCCCATATGTGACACATCAAACAGCCCTGCCTTACTCCGGGTATGGATATGTTCTTTCAGTATGCCCATCGGATATTGAAGCGGCATCTCATAGTCAGCGAAAGGCACCATTCTGGCACCTAGTTCCATATGCAGCTTATACAGCGGTGTGTGTGCCAGATGCTCAGTAACTGTGTTCATATAAATGGTTTCTTTCATTTATTCATTAACTATCAAATACCAAGTAATACTTAATCCCGCATTTCCTTCTTATTAAGAATAAGAGGGCAAACACCGAGCAAACAAACGCTAATTCAGGTTAAACATTTACTCATAATCTGACATTGGTGGGCACACACAAATTAGGTTACGGTCACCATAAACATTATCAACCCGCCCCACTGGAGGCCAGTACTTATTAGATTTTAGTGCATGTATCGGAAATACCGCCTGTTCACGCGAGTAAACCCGATCCCATTCTTCCGTAATATCCAGAATAGTGTGCGGTGCATGCCTTAGTGCCGTATCTTCTGCTGCTATGCTACCGTTTTCCACTGCGCGAATTTCTTCGCGGATAGCAATCATTGCATCACAAAAACGGTCAAGTTCTGCTTTCGACTCACTCTCGGTCGGCTCGATCATCAAGGTGCCGGGCACTGGAAACGACATCGTCGGTGCATGAAAACTGAAATCCATCAAACGTTTCGCCACGTCATCCACAGTAATACCGGTCTTGTCTTTCAAAGGGCGCAGATCAACAATGCATTCATGAGCGACAGTACCGTTCGTACCTGTATACATGATTGGGTAATGCGGCGCCAAACGCGAAACGATATAGTTGGCGTTGAGAATGGCCACCTGACTCGCCTGCTTAAGCCCCTGCGCCCCCATCAGCGTGATATAAGCCCAGCTGATTGGAAGAATGCTGGCACTGCCCCAAGGCGCTGCAGAAACTGGAGCGATACCGTTTTCCAGCATGCGATGTCCGGGCAGGAACGGCGCCAGATGTGCCTTAACGCCAATCGGACCAACACCGGGACCGCCGCCGCCATGTGGAATGCAGAAGGTCTTGTGCAGGTTGAGGTGCGATACGTCGCCACCGAACATTCCCGGCGCGCATAAGCCAACCATTGCGTTCATGTTCGCACCGTCAATATAAACCTGACCACCATGGCTATGAACGATCTCGCAAATCTCACTGATTGCCGGTTCGAAAACGCCGTGCGTTGATGGGTAAGTAATCATCAGGGCAGCCAGATCCTGCGCGTGACTGTCGGCCTTGGCGCGAAGATCAGCGACATCAACATTGCCCTGATCATCACACTGCACTACCACCACCTGCATGCCAGCCATGTGAGCCGAGGCTGGATTGGTGCCGTGTGCTGAGCTTGGGATCAGGCATATATTACGCTGTCCCTCGCCGCGGCTTTGATGGTAGGCTCTGATCGCCATCAGGCCGGCAAACTCACCCTGCGAGCCTGCGTTCGGTTGCAGCGAGACTGCATCGTAACCAGTGCAAACACATAGCATTTGTTCAAGCTCTGATATCAGTTGCTGATAACCCATTGTCTGGTTAAGCGGAGCAAACGGATGAATAGCACCAAATTCCTGCCAGGTAACAGGAATCATCTGAGTGGTAGCATTCAGTTTCATCGTGCATGAGCCGAGGGGAATCATCGCACGGTCGAGTGCCAGATCTTTATCTGCAAGCATTCTCAAGTACCGCAGCATCTGTGTTTCTGACCGGTGGCTATTGAATACCTGGTGTGTAAGAAAATCACCGGTGCGCACTAGCGCCGCCGGGATGCAATCGGCAACCACTGCCTCTATTTCACTGAATGATGGCAACGTTTTTCCCTCAGCGGCAAATATGCGCCATATCGTTTCCACTTCCTCACGAGTGGTCGTTTCATCTAGCGAAATACCGATACTTTCGTCATCGATCGGCCGCAAATTGATGGAGTGGCTACGTGCGTTTGCGTGAATGTCCTGAGTATGGCCGCCGGTGTGTATGGTAATAGTGTCAAAGAAGGCTGATTTCAAAACTACGAACTGCAGTTGACGCAAGCCCTGGGCCAACGTCGTGCTCAGCCGATGTACACGCTGGGCAATAGTCTTCAGCCCTTGCGGTCCGTGGTAGACCGCATACATACTGGAAATATTGGCGAGCAGCACTTGCGCGGTACAAATATTACTGGTCGCTTTTTCACGGCGGATATGCTGTTCACGGGTCTGTATTGCCAGCCGATAAGCCTTCTCACCGCGACTGTCGACTGACACACCGACTATGCGTCCGGGCATCAAGCGCTTGTAATCATCCTTGGTAGCAAAATAAGCAGCATGCGGACCACCATAACCGAGCGGCACACCAAAACGCTGTGCGCTACCGATAGCGACATCAGCACCGAACTCGCCAGGCGGCTTAAGCAAGGTGAGTGCCAGCAAGTCAGCGGCAACCACCACCAGCGCATCTTTACCGTGAGCCATGGTCACCGTATCAGTGTAATCGTGAATCTCTCCGCTGAGTGCCGGGTATTGCAACAACACGCCGAAACATTCCAGTGCTGCCAGATCAGTACGGTGGTCGCCCACCACCACATCGATTCCAATCGGTGCAGCTCGCGTACGCACCACATCAATGGTTTGCGGGTAACAGTCCTGCGAAACAAAAAAAATCTTACTCTGGCTTTTTGACACTCGCTGGCAAAAAGCCATTGCTTCAGCTGCTGCGGCAGCTTCGTCCAGCAGTGAGGCATTGGCTATCTCCATACCGGTCAGGTCTGTCACCATCGTCTGAAAATTGAGCAGCGCCTCAAGCCGGCCTTGCGAAATCTCTGGCTGATACGGCGTATAAGCAGTGTACCAGGCAGGGTTTTCTAGCAGATTGCGCAAAATAACAGTCGGGGTATGACAGTTGTAGTAACCCATACCGATATACGATTTAAAGAGCTGATTCTTGGCCGCGATGCGGCGCAACGCCTCAAGCGTTTCGGCTTCGCTGAGGGCACTTTTGAGTTTTAGCGGTTGCGTTGACAGAATCTCGGCTGGAATGACCTTGCGAATAAATGCATCCATTGAATCAAAGCCAAGCGCTGCCAGCATCGTTTTTTGTTCATTGTTATCCGGCCCGATATGACGGCCGACAAAGGCGGTGTGCTGCTGTAAATCATCAAACGCAGGTCTTGACTTGGCCATGATTACATCCGTCCCAATTATTAAATTTTATGATCAAGGGGTCAGAGCACTAATCCATATCCTTCACAAACGCAGCGTAAGCTGACTCATCCATGAAGCCATCTAGCTCGCCAGGGTCATTCATTTTCAGCTTGAAAAACCATCCCGTTCCCATAGGGTCCTCATTGACCTTCCCGGGCTCATCATTAAGAATTGTATTTACTTCAATGATAACCCCTGTAACTGGCATCTTGATTTCACTTGCAGCCTTAACCGACTCGATTATCGCGGCCTCTTGACCCTTGGCAATTGCCTTAGCTATTTCCGGCAACTGTATGTAGACCAGATCACCCAGCTGCGCTTGGGCGAAATCCGTAATGCCAACAGTAACCTGACCATCATCCTCAAGCAGCCATTCGTGTTCCTGGGTATATCTGATCTTACTCATTAGTTGGCATCCTTTAAGTGAAGTTATTATTTTTTAACCAGGTTGGTTCTACCTGCCATAATCAGACAAAAATTCAGCCTGATTTCGTCCCTGCAAAACACTTAACATCCATATCTATATAAAACTATTCACCAGTAAAAAATCTATCACGAAACATGCTGAAATGGAACAAAAGCATTTACCAATACAATTGCCATCAAGTTAATTATAGGTAGATATTAAAATTTCCAATGGAAGCATACGACCTAATTCTGTCGTGCATGTAATCCAGTTGAATGTCAGCCAAGCGCGGACAAAGCTGCCAGTCATATCTTCAATAAATTTCAATAGTTATTAAAATTCAATTACAATCAATTCAATCATGCTACGTCACTATATTAATATTTCAATATAGTGACCGGGAAACAATAAAACCAAGAAAAGACGAGGGGTTTCAGCCGTGCGACATAAAATATCAATTATTAATATAGAGACCTATGGGTCTCTATATTAACTGTTAGGCGTCTCGAACTACATGCTGGCCTCAACCGACTTCTCGCATGACTTGGAGCTGTTTCGAACCGAGGCTGAAGGTGCACTTCAGTTTTTCTACGCTTGGGATGCAGTTCACGCCGTAGCGGCAGAAGATAGAAAAGTACATCGCTTGCTCAATCAGGCACCCATGCTTTGGAATACATCGCTCGCAGCACTGCAAACCTCAACGTTTATCGCATTGGGCCGGCTGTTCGATCCCGACACCAACAACCACAGCATCACTCGGCTTCTATCCAAAGCACATTCCAACCTAGGTATGTTCTCAAAAGAGTCCCTTGCCGAACGCAAGCGCAAGCAGAGCGAAAACGCGGACGAATGGTTGCCTGAATACCTCAACACTGTCTACGTTCCCACAAGCGACGATTTTCGAAGGCTCAAACGCCACCTTGCCCAGCGGCGGAAGATCTATGAAGCCAACTACAAGCCGCTTCGGCACAAAGTGTTCGCTCATCGAGGAGTTTCAAGTCAAGCTGAAGTCGCAGATCTGTATGCCAAGACGAACATCCGTGAACTGCAGCAACTTCTTGTCTTTCTTCGCCGCCTTCACGAAACACTGTGGCAGCTATATTTCAACGGCCACAAGCCGGTGCTGAGACCAGCAAGATTCTCAGTACAGAGAATCTTGGATCAGCCATCGCCCAACCCGAAGCGCGCAGCACTGCAGGAGCGTTTGGTCCATGAAGTACGCTCCTTCCTCAAGGCGCACAGCACAGACGCCTAACCCTTCAATTGAGAGGCATGCCCCGGCAAGCCGGGGCATGCCTCTCATCGCAAACGTTAGGTGTCTACAATGTCCTCATTAAAATCGATGGGGTCAGACTCCATTGATTTGCTAAGTATCAGTTACCGGCTCATAAAAGCATTTAAAAAAGTTACGGTTGAATGAACAAGCATTGAATTAAAAATATAATTTACATAGCTATTCCAGGAAATGAGACTTTAATTTTTCTTGAGCAAGGTCGATAAAAGCACGTAACTTAGGAGGCATAAAACGCTGCTTAGGATAAACCAGATGTACAGGATCGGCCTTTCCCTGCCATTCTGGTAAAACACGAATCAGCTTGCCGCTAGTAATGCTTTGTTTGCAGATAATTGTTGGTAGCAATGCCACGCCCTGTTCATTTTCGGCCATGGATTTTACAACGCCAATATTATTAGCCATGGTTCGGCCTTGCATGGGTATAGTCAGTGTATTTTGGCTACTAATCAAATTCCAGGCGTCACGTCCTAAAGGGGTAAATTGCACGCAACGATGTAAGTGCAAATCTTGCGGAGCTTCTAAAGGTGCGGCTTGCTTTAAATAGTCAAGATTCGCGAACAATGCCCAGCGTATGGTACCGAGAGGCTTTGCTATCAAACTGGAGTCTCGTAATTCCCCTGTCCGAATCGCAACATCTACCCCATCCGCAACCAGGTCTATATAGCGATCAGTTAATATTAGTTCTAATTCCAAGGCTGGAAACTCACGTTGTGTATCTTCTAATAGGCCTGCTAGCAAGTTATCACCCAAATCAGCTGGCGCGGTAATTTTCAACTTTCCCTGCGGCTGTTGACGGGCTTCATCAATCGCGGCTTCCGCTTCAAGCATATAGCCTAAACCTAAAGAAGCATGTTGATAGTAAACGGTGCCGGCTTCCGTGAGGCTTAATCGCCTGGTTGTTCTCTGTAGCAAAGTAGTGCCAAGTCGTGCTTCTAGCCTCGAAACCCTTGTGCTAATGGTCGAAGTGGGTAAGCCCAACTGTCGAGCTGCCGCACTAAAACTCCCCGCTTGCACGACCTTCACAAATACAGCAGTTTCGTTAAAATCCATATTATTCATTTAAATGAAAAGTAATTTCACATTTAACCATCTAGTCTGCGATTTGTCATATCTTTATAGTGTGAATCATCGTAACGCAATGAGGAACACAACATGAAAAAACTAGCTTTTATCAAACGTAGCAATGGCAACCATTGGGTAGGAGATGGATTTCCGGTTCAAAGCATCTTTTCATACCGTGACATTCACGAAGAAATGTCACCGTTCCTGTTGATGGACTATGCAGGCCCAGCCAGATTTGAACCAACAGAAGAGCGCCGTGGGGTAGGTCAACACCCACACCGTGGATTTGAAACGGTGACTATCGTATATGACGGGCAAGTTTCGCATCATGACTCCACCGGTTCGGGCGGCACTATTGGCCCTGGTGAAGTGCAGTGGATGACGGCTGGTTCTGGCATCATTCATGAGGAGTATCACGGTGATGATTTTGCGCGTAACGGTGGCCCGTTCGAGATGATACAGCTTTGGGTGAACTTGCCAGCAAAACATAAAATGACCGCACCTGGCTATCAAGGCATTAGCAGAACACAAATACCGGAAGTGTTACTTGCTGACAATGCTGGCAAGGTACGCGTAATCGCTGGCGAATACGCTGGTCAAACGGGTCCAGCACATACCTTCAGCCCCATGAACGTATGGGATGTAAGGCTGAAAGCGGGTAGCACGGCAACATTTACCCTGCCGGAAGGCCATACGACTGCAGTATTTGTATTACATGGAGCGGTTGGTTTGGGAGGCACCTATACCGTACGTCCTTCCGAACTTGCAGTGTTGCAGCGATCAGGCACTGAGCTGGTTCTGGAGGCTCAGCAAGATACAGTCTTATTGCTGTTAAACGGTGAGCCGCTGAATGAACCAGTGGTTGGACATGGCCCCTTTGTGATGAATAGCGTGGAGGAAATCGACCAAGCTTTTGATGACTATAACCATGGCCGTTTTGTAAAAGCAGCATAAATATTGATTACACATTCATACTTAACAACTCACTCAAAAAGGAAATATCATGAACAAGCCATATGTACGTTTAGACCGCGATAACGCAGCAGTATTGCTGGTTGATCATCAGGCAGGGCTGCTGTCCCTGGTACGAGATATCGACCCGGACAAGTTCAAGAACAATGTGCTGGCACTGGCTGATGCAGCAAAGTTCTTCAACCTGCCGACCATCCTGACCACCAGCTTTGAAAGTGGCCCAAATGGTCCGCTCATGCCAGAACTTAAAGCATTGTTCCCGGATGCGCCTTACATTGCACGTCCTGGCCAAATCAATGCTTGGGATAACGAAGATTTTGTAAAAGCCATTAAAGCTACCGGTAAAAAACAGCTTATCATCGCTGGTGTGGTGACCGAAGTATGCGTAGCTTTCCCCGCGCTGTCTGCGATAGAAGAAGGCTTTGAAGTGTTCGTAGTGGCTGACGCATCCGGCACATTTAATGAAATGACACGTGATGCAGCCTGGCGCCGCATGGAAGCCGCAGGCGCTCAGCTGATGACCTGGTTCGGCGTGGCTTGCGAATTGCACCTTGACTGGCGTAACGATATCGAAGGCTTGGCTGCCCTGTGCTCTAACCATATCCCTGACTATCGCAATCTCATCACTTCGTACAACGCACTGAATGCTACAAAATAATCAGGGCAAACAGGCTGCTGCTCTCAAACAGCAGTCTGTTAAGTAACATGTCAATTCAGCATAGATAGATGAAAGGTTTGGAAATCCATGACTAAAGGAGAAATAACAACAAATATGGAAAAAGGCGCAACGGTTGTCATTACGCACCATGTATCAGAAGTACAGCAGCCGCAATACGAGCAATGGCTGAATGAAATTGGCCCTATTTGCAAAGCATCGCAAGGATTGCTGGATTGGCACATTATTCGGCCCATTGCAGGTCTGACTGACACATACACGGTCATCATCCGCTATGACAATCATCAAAACCTTAGAAACTGGATAGAATCAGAAGACCGGAAACGCTTGATTTCTAAAATCGATAAACTGTTAGCAAATCAGGAATATTTGCAAATTAACAGTGGCCTGGATTTTTTATTCAGTGAGGTTGGAGAAAAGCCTAAAACACCGGTGCGCTGGAAACAGTTTCTGATAACCTGGTCTGCAATTTTTCCACTTGTTGTGACCCTGCCATTGATTCTTTTACCGATTCTGAGGTGGATTAAAGTGCCAGATAATCACTTGCTTAACACCTTGATTGTAACTGGCGCTGTAGTTTCACTCATGGTGTATGTTGTGATGCCGCGTTATACAAAACTCGTACGACATTGGTTATTTGATTAAAGAAATTGGCTATGTTGGACTACCCACAAACAATGTGGGTGGCTCCATAAGTTGCAATTAGAGCACCTGCTGCAGCAAATATTGCTCAGATGGAACCGCTGATCCCTGAAACAAGGAAAATGACTGCGCTTCTTGTGATCGCTAGAGAGTTAATGGGGTCTGTCCCCTATTACTTTCCTGATATACATACGGCTTACTGCGAGCGAGTAGGTCCTACGCGGGCTAGTACAGCTAATTCAAAGCTTTATTTAGATCAACATCAAAGCCAGAAGATTTTAACTCTTGAGCTAATTTCCACTTCCAACCCTCACTATTGTCTACAGACTCGTAAACAACACCAGAAAAGTCTGAAGGCACCTCTAAATCTCCTTTTGTAAGTACAAGAGTTTTTCTTCTACCAAGTTTTGCTACAAAGTAACCCAGCTCCAACACTACATTTTGTCTTGGGCGGGCTTTTCTTAACTCCTCATGATCTTTTGGATAGCCATAATCATCAGGTGTCATAAGTACGATTGCAAAACCTGCTCGATTTGCAAAATCTTCAAATTTCTCAATGATAGTCATGCCATTGTTAATTTGCTCATGGAGTATTACTGGCTCAACACCAATTTTCTCAAGAAATCTAGCAACCGTTTGCTTTAACCCATCATCATGTCCATGAACCAAGAAAACTGAATTAGTTTTAGGTAAAGTTTTAATCACTTCGTCATCATTATGTTTGATTGCACTAATTACACCTTCTGTTCCAATATCTGATTTCCAGCGACCAGATAACTTGCCATCAGCTTGTAGAGTAGCAACTACTATAACATTCCCAAGACTGATGCCACCGGACTGCCATGTCGGTGTTAATTGTGCAGATAAATTATCTGCAACTGAACCAATAACTCTATATTTGTATTGACCTAATGACGGCTCACTTACGCTAGCAACACCCTCAACTTTATCTTTGTTTTGCTTAATATCTAATGTAAAGCCACCTTGATTAGTTCCAGAAAGTGTCCCAACCCAATACCCGGAAAAGTCTATCTGCATCAGCTACTCCCTTACATTAAAACAACCTAACTATCCGCACTTACTTTCGCCGCAGTTCAGGCAGGTCAGGCAACCATCCATAATGATGCTGGCTTTGGTATTACATTTCTTACAAAGCTGCGCACCTTTTGGAAAGCCTTCGTCGTTAACTTCTTCACCCGGTTTTGCGTGTTTTTCAAAGTATTCCGCTTTTTTCTCTTCTACCAGTTTTTGCTGGTGCTGATCTAAGCCCGGTTTTTTTAGCATACCGATTTCCTGCAAGTGCTGCTCAACCACTTCACCGATCTCGGCCACCAGACTAGGTACGAATCTGCCGCCTTTTTTGAAGTAGCCGCCGCTTGGTTCGAATACGCTTTTAAGCTCTTCTACCAGGAACGTTACATCACCGCCTTTGCGGAACACGGCTGACATCACGCGCGTCAGTGCTACGATCCATTGAAAGTGCTCCATGTTTTTGGAGTTAATGAACACTTCGAACGGGCGGCGGTGCTCTTGCGGTGTGCCTTCGTTCATGACGATGTCGTTAATCGTGATGTACAGCGCATGCTCGGTCACCGGCGTTTTGATTTTGTAGGTGTTACCTACCAGTTTTTCCGGGCGGCCTAATGGCTCGCCGAGTTGCACCACGTTGTTTGCGTTCTCAGCAACTTTAGCTTCAGCAGCCTTGGCTTTGTCTTCTTCTGACACCAGGTTGTAGCCGACGATTTTCTTTTCAATTTTAATTGCCATGTTGTTCTCCTTACCCTAGCGCGCAGTGCGTAGAGAATGTTATTTATTATTTAGCTGCTTAGAACTTTCCGTAGTAACCTTCTTTTAAGGCATCGTATAGGTTAGCAGCTGAATGCATTTCGCCGTCGTACTCAATCTCTTCGTTACCTTTTGCTTCAATTTCAGTGCCGTCTTCCAGCGTGAATTTGTAAGTGGTGTTTTCCAGATCTTTCTCGGTTACCAGCACGCCCTGGAAAGCTTCTGGGTTGAACCTGAATGTGGTGCAACCTTTAAGGCCTTTGTCGTATGCGTAGAGATAGATATTTTTGAAGTCTTCAAAATCATAATCTGTCGGTACGTTAATGGTTTTTGAAATTGAGCTATCAATCCATTTTTGTGATGCTGCCTGAATATCCACGTGCGCTTTTGCCATGATGGTTGAAGAATCCAGGAAGTAATCCGGCAACTGCTCTTCAGGTTTATCGCTGAATGGCATTGCATTCGGGTTAATCAACTCACGGTAAGCCAGCAACTCGTAAGAGAACACGTCGACTTTCTCTTTTGATTTCTTACCTTCACGAATCACGTTACGCGCATAGTGGTGCGCAAAGCTAGGCTCAATACCGTTACTTGCATTATTCGCCAGTGACAGTGAAATGGTACCGGTAGGCGCAATTGAGCTGTGGTGCGTAAAGCGTACGCCTTTAGTGGCGATCTGGTTACGCAGGCCTTCCGGGAACTGCTGCATATAGCGGCTGTATTTACCCAGCAACACTTTACCGGCAATCTTCTGGCCTACTTTAATACCGTCTGCCGCCATTTCCGGGCGTTTTGCCAGCATATCAGCAGTCACTTCAAATTTCTCATCCATGATTGGTGCCGGGCCTTTTTCTTCAGCCAACTGCACGCCGACATTCCAGCCTTCTTCTGCCATCACGCGTGTTACTTCTTCAGTGAATTTGATTGACTCTTCTTCACCATATTTCAATTTCATCATGGTGAGTGATGAACCTAAACCTAAATAACCCATACCGTGACGGCGTTTACGCATGATTTCGTCACGTTGCTGTTGTAGCGGCAAACCGTTAATTTCGACGACGTTATCGAGCATACGCGTGAAGATCGCTACTACTTCGCGATATTCTTTCCAATCGAAGTAAGCTTCATCGGTGAATGGTTTTTTCACAAAACGGGTCAGGTTAATTGAGCCTAACAGGCAAGCACCGTAAGGTGGCAGTGGCTGTTCGCCACATGGGTTGGTAGCGCGGATGTTTTCGCAGAACCAGTTATTGTTCATTTCGTTCACGCGGTCAATCAGTATAAAGCCCGGCTCGGCAAAGTCGTAAGTGCTGGACATAATCACATCCCACAGACGACGTGCTTTGATGGTTTTATAAACGCGGCAGGCTACTTTACCGGCATCTTTACCTTCAGTTTTAGTCAGGTATTTGCCTTTGATTGGCCACTCGCGCCATACTACCTGGCTGTCATCATTCACATTCAGGTTATCAATGATGGCTTCTTTTTCTGTTACCGGGAACGCAAGTTTCCACTCAGCATCCGCTTTTACGGCTTCCATGAATTCTTTAGTGATCAGGCATGACAGGTTGAACTGACGCAAACGGCCATTTTCACGCTTGGCTTTAATGAAATCAGTAACGTCAGGATGTGAGATATCAAAAGTTGCCATTTGTGCACCGCGGCGGCCACCGGCGCTGGATACGGTAAAACACATTTTGTCGTAGATATCCATGAAAGATAACGGGCCGCTGGTGTAAGCACCGGCACCGGCTACAAACGCACCTTTTGGACGCAGGGTAGAGAACTCATAACCGATACCACAACCTGCTTTTAAGGTTAAGCCAGCTTCATGTACCTTGCCTAAGATGTCATCCATGCTGTCAGAGATCACGCCGGATACTGTACAGTTAATGGTTGAAGTTGCTGGTTTGTGCTCCAAAGCACCTGCGTTAGAGGTAATACGGCCAGCCGGAATTGCACCGCGACGCAATGCCCATAAGAATTTCTCATGCCACTCGGCACGTTTTTCTTCTGTTGTTTCTACATCAGCCAGTGCACGTGCCACACGCGAGTACGAAGCATCCATGTCTGCATCAACGTTGTCGCCTTGCTTTGATTTCAGGCGATACTTTTTATCCCAGATATCAAGTGAGACCGGTTGGATTGGTATTTCTTTTTCAACATCTGCACTTGAATTCTTGGCAGTATCAACGGCTTTTAGCATGGATTAACCCCTTTTTGATTGACCCGAAATCATGAATAAACAATGACTTCGACCTGTATTATTAACAGTTACATAAGTAAAGCACTGCGGGGTTAAGCGATAACTCTCTTGCGATACAAACTTCTGCTTAACCACAACATATTGTGTTTTTTTAGCAATTTAATCATTTAGTAGTGGTAGGTCAAGGTATTTTTTAAACTTATTTTTGTTAAATAATGTTAAGTTTTTCTTGCTTTTATGCTATGCCGCACTGGGGTTGATTATGCGCATATTGGTGAATAATCCCTAAGTAACCCTGCCAAATAAAATCAGCTGTTCAGCCTAAAATAATATGTGCGAAAATGGCAGCATGTCTCGTAACATTTATACATTGCTGCTTTATCTGCTGCTGCCGTTCACGCCACTTAAATTGCTATGGCGCGCAAGAAAACAACCAGAGTATCTGGCACATTGGCAAGAGCGCTATGGATTCTACAAGCTCAAACCACACAAACCTGTTATCTGGCTGCATTGCGTATCAGTAGGTGAAACACGCGCAGCTGAGCCTCTAATCAAAAGTTTACTGGCGCAGCATCCTAACCATCAAATTCTACTCACACATACTACTCCCACTGGCCGCGCTACCAGCGAGCAATTGTTTGGCAGCAGTGTAGCCAGAGCTTACCTGCCTTACGACCTGCCGTTTGCGGTTAACCGCTTTTTAAGGCACTTTAAACCTGCGATCGGCGTGCTTATGGAGACTGAGCTATGGTTTAATTTAATCGCCAGCTGCCAGCAACGTAAAACACCGCTGTTACTTGTGAACGCGCGTTTGTCAGAGAAGTCTGCTCAGGGTTATCACAAGTTGGGGGAAGTTGCACAGCTAGGCCTGCAAGGTTTAACTGCTGTTGCCGCACAAACAGCTCAAGATGCAGCACGTTTGCAGAATTTAGGTGCAAATAACGTCAGCATCATCGGCAATATAAAATTTGATGTGGCGCCACAAGACGATGCTGCGGGAAAAGGTCAGCTATTAAGAAATGTACTTGGCAATCAACGGCCGGTCTTTCTGGCCGCCAGCACAAGAGACGGTGAAGAAAAACTCATTCTTGATGCAGTTGCAAAAGCCAACATTCCGAATCTGCTTACAATTATCGTACCGCGTCACCCGCAGCGATTTGAAGTAGTGGCGGAACTACTTAAGAAAAAGACATCCGGCTTTGTCAGTCGCTCATCGCTTACAAATGGTTCAAATGTGAACCCGCAGACATCTTTTGTGCTCGGTGATTCCATGGGTGAAATGTTCACCTACTATGCCTGCTGCGATGTGGCTTTCATAGGCGGTAGCCTGCTACCGCTGGGCGGGCAAAACCTGATTGAAGCTTGCAGCATGGGTAAACCGGTGCTGATCGGGCCGCATACTTTCAATTTTGAGCAGGTTACAGAAATGGCGATTGCTGCCGGTGCTGCGCTACGCGTACAAGACAGCAGCGATTTAGCACGGCATTTACAAACGTTATTTGCCGACGCCGGTAAACAAAATACCATGCGTGCTGCTGCACTGCGCTTTAGCAATGAGAGCCGCGGTGCTACAGAGCGTACGTTAAGTTTGCTGCAACAATACCTGTAAACGCTATTTGCCTCTAAGTACTATAAAACTTCTACGCTTTGCACCAGCACCAGCTCGCACGCCCCTCTACCGGTATCCTCGCGCGTGAGTGAGCTTTTCCAGCGCCAGCCTTCAGCTGCTTTAGCTTCAACTAAATATCCTTGTATGTGCACCACATTACCCACTCGGATATTTTGCAGGGACTTTTTAACCTTAGCATCTGCCGGAATCATATGCATATTAGCGCTATGCGATTGAATTTCTTCACGCGGGATTGGAAAGTGATTTACACGCCAGTAGTAAAAACGACTGCTCTGGCTGATACTAATGTCTTTGAGCACTTCTTCATCCGACATACGCCCCCAGCCCAATGCTAAATCGACAGGTGATAAATCGGCCTCGCGCCCGAAGTAGTAACCTTTACTGGCAAGCACGCGTGCGCGAATACTGAACGATGCCAAAGGCGTAACCTGAAAACCGCTTATGGTTTGCTCTGCTGCAGCGCCTGCGCTGCCCTGATAAGGCTCTTCCGCCACCAGCACACTAGGGGCATGCTCAATTTCACGCTGCGTAAGATAATGAAACGCACCGTAAGCTATCAGGAAAATAAATAAGAGTCTGGTCCAGGTCATGCGCATGGCGATGCACCTGAATACAATACGCTAGCGAATGAGTTTACTGACTGTCTTGAACACTTCACCTTCAGCCGCTCCCAGCCACTCAAACACGACAGATTCTGTATTGGTAATCACACAGCCCGCATCACGCATTCTGGCCAGTGCATTAGCCTTATTGGCAGGGTTACGTGAGATCACGGCATCTTCAACAACAAAGACCTGTTTGCCCGCTGCAATAAGATCTAATGCGGTTTGCAGGATACAGATATGCGCCTCCATGCCGGAGAGAATAATCTGCGAATGGTCACGGGTCAGCTGACGCGTGAATTTGGATTCAGCCAAACAGGAAAATGCAGTTTTTTCGACCGGATGTATATTCGGCATCAAAGCTGATAACTCCGAAACGGTATGCCCCAGGCCTTTAGGATATTGCTCGGTCACGATCATAGCCACATCAAGCAATTGAGCAGTTTGCGCAAGAATGCCGCAGTTTTTTAACATGGCCTGCATCGCATCTGCGGACATCACCGTTGCCAGCCGACCTTGCACATCTATGATCACAAACTGACTAAGGGTTGCGTCTGCTTTAAGATGTGCATTCATATGTTTCAGTCTCTTTTATTGCCGGCCGACTGCGAGTACCAGTTGCTGGTTAATATCGGCAAGATCAGCTTCTGCCACCACACCCGAAATCGATTTCAGACGAATGATATTGACCAGATAGTTGTAGCGCGATTGCAGTAAATCACGTTTAGCGAGGAAATACTGCTGTTCTGCATTGAGTACATCAACACTGGTACGCACGCCGACCTCGTAACCCAGCTTGGTTGAATCCACCTGAGACTGGCTTGAAATCAGCGCCTGTTCAAAGGCTTTTACCTGCGCAATGCTGGTACTTAAATTCAGGTAGGCACGCTGCGTTTCCAGCTCGGTGCTGCTTCGCGCAATATTCACATCATCTTGTGCTTTTTGATGATTCAACACCGCCTGACGCACACGCGAACTGGTTGCACCACCCTGATAGATAGGGATTTGCAATTGCAGACCGATGACTGCAGTCTGCAGATCATTACCGGAGCCAAAAGCGGAAGCACTACCATTGGCGTAGCTATCAGTGTAACTTGCTACCGCATCCAGTGTTGGCAAATGCGCCGCATTCAAGCGTTCTACTTCCTGCTCTGCAAATTTGGCTGCATCCTGCTGAATCTGGATATTAAGATTATTAATCGTAGCAACTTCGAGCCACTTGTCCATGGCTTGCTCGAGCTGAGCGGTTTTAAGGTCAGCTTTTACTGTTGCCAGTTTTTGTGGGGGTTTTCCGGTAAGCGACTGTATAGCGTGCTTTGCAATCTTCAGTTCATTGATGTTGGCGATTTCCTGAGCCAGCACTAAGTCAAAACGTGCTTGTGATTCATTCACATCGGTAATCGTAGAAGTGCCTACTTCAAAATTTGCCTTTGCCTGCTCAAGTTGGCTCAATATCGCTAACTTTTGTGCAGCAATCAGGTCGATTTTATCCTGCGCAATCAGCACATCAAAATACGCTTGCGTCACACGCAAAATCAGCTGTTGCTGGCTCAAATGCAGCTGCTTATCCGCCTGGCTCACCTGCGTTTTGCTTTGGTCCATCTGCACCAGATTTTGTTTTCTATAAATTGGCTGCCTTACATCAACGCCGTATTTATAGGTTTCAAAATTTGAACTTGCAGGTGGCAAATCTCTACCTATATAACGAATGTCGGTAGAAAGTTTGTTGGCATCGGCACTGAAATTAACCGATGGCCGATATAAGGCTTTGCCCTGCTCGATAATTTCCTGCGCAGCCTGGTTAGCGCTTAACGCTGACGCCAGTGTAGGGTCATGCGACAGTGCCTGCTGGTAGATATCAATTAAAGAATATGCGCTTTCATCCGCCTGCACCTGCGTGTTCAGTGCCAGCAATAACGTGATAGATGTGGCTAGATGTTTAAGCATAATTAAATCAGAACTCGAATTTTGCAGCCTGTGGCGCGTTATCCAGCGGCGGCAGGCAAGTTTCGAAAATTGCTTCATGACGGAATGCATCTGCACTGACGCGCTGCGTCAAAGTGGCTTCCATAATCGGCATTTCACCGATTACAGCAAACAAACGGCCGCCGACATTAAGCATTTTTTCAGCTGCAAGCGGACGCAGCGGTAGTGAACCTGTGAATATAATCACATCATACGGCGCTTCTGACGCATATCCGTTCGCAGCATCTGCCACATGCAAAGTCACATTGTGTATATTCTGTTTTTGCAAACGTGCCTGCGCCGTTGCTGACAAATCAGGATGAATTTCCACCGCATGCACATGATCGGCCAGCGTTGCCAATAAAGCTGTTAAATAACCGCTGCCGGTACCGACCAGCAATACTTTGTCTGTTTTTTTAACGCCAACTGCCTGCAGAATGCGGCCTTCAACTTTTGGTGACAGCATGTTATGGCCATTGCCTATCGGCAATTCGATATCAGCAAACGCTAAGCCTTTTTGTGACTCAGCCACAAAATTCTCACGCGGCACTTTATCCAGAACTGCCAGCACGACCGGATCCAGCACATCCCAAGTGCGAATCTGCTGCTCTATCATATTGAATCTTGCTTCGCTGGTGTTAAATCCCGCGGCTGCGTTGCTAACTGCATGTGTTACGGTTTGTGTCATTTTCATCACTCTTAATAGATTTTACTTTGCATAATTATAGCGCAACTACCAACCTCATTTACTTCAGGGTGCTTCTTTAAAACTAACCGGCATTTTCACCCTAAACCACGCCGCATACAATGCAGGCAAAAACAGCACCGTGAGCAAGGTTGCAATCGCCAGCCCGCCCATAATCGCCACAGCCATCGGGCCGAAAAACACGCTTCGTGTCAGCGGAATCATTGCCAATATTGCCGCAGCTGCCGTCAGCACAATCGGCCGGAAGCGACGAATCGTAGACTCAACAACAGCCTGCCACTCCGGCATGCCGGAGGCTTTGTCCTGATCAATCTGATCTACCAGAATCACCGAGTTACGCATAATCATGCCAGACAATGCAATCGTGCCCAGCATCGCTACAAAACCAAACGGCTTATCAAACAATAGCAACGCGAGTGTGACACCGATTAAACCTAAAGGTGCAGTCAGCAGCACTAAAAATACGCGCGAGAAACTTTGCAGCTGCACCATGAGTATCGTCAGCACCGCAATCAGGAATAAAGGCACACCGGCGGCTACTGATGCGCCACCTTTGGCAGACTCTTCAACCGCGCCGCCAGTTTCCAGCGTTACGCCCAGTGGCAAACTGGCTTTGATTGCACCCAATTTATCTTCTATCTGCTGCGACACCACCGGTGCCTGCAAACTGCCTTGCAGGTTTGCACGTACGGTAATGGATGGTTCACGGTCACGACGCCAGATCACGCCTTCTTCAAAGTCAGACGTAATCGTTGCAAATTGCGATATTGGCACACTCGCACCGGTTGGCGTATTCATGGTTAGGTCTGCCAAATGCGACAAGTGGGTACGTTCAATTTCTGTGCCGCGCGCGACCAGGTCAATACGTTCGTTACCTTCTCTGAATTCGGTAATATATAGCTCATTCATCGCACCGCTGATGATATTCGCCACATCGACAGAACTCACGCCGAGCAGACGTGCTTTAGCCTGATCGACTTCCACATGAATGACTTTAGTCGGCTCTTCCCATCCTAGCTGCACATTCACCAGATTTTTATTCTCGCGCATAATGTCGGCGATCTGATGCGAAATATCACGAATCAGCGGGATATTGGTGCCAGACACGCGGAACTGCACCGGGAAACCAACCGGCGGGCCATTTTCCAAGCGCAATACTGAGGCACGTAGCGCCGGGTAATCATTTGCAAACAGATGCAGCAAGTCATTACGCAATGCTTCACGTGCCTGCAAGCTTTTACTCAGAATCACAAACTGGCCAAAACCACGGTGCGGCAACTGAATATCCAACGGCAGATAAAAACGCGGGCCACCGGTACCAATATAGGCGACAAAGTTTTCGATACCCTGATTTTTCGCATTCCACTGTAGCAGCCATTTTTCGAGCTTCTGCGCCTCGGCATTGGTTGCGGCGTATGAAGCGCCTTCTGTCATGCGTAAGTCCACAATCAGCTCCAGCCGCGTTGAATCAGGGAAGAACTGCTGCTGTACCTTACCAAAACCCGCAATAGAAATCACGAATAAAGCCAAAGTCACGGCAATCACGGTTTTGCGGTAGCGCACGCAGGCGGTCACTGCTGAGCGAAATGTACGGTAAAACGCCGTGTTATAAATATCATGATGATGGTGCTCAATACTGTCTACCTGCACTCTCTGCTGCGCCTTGCCGAATCGCCTATACAGCAAAGCTTTCAATCTTGAAGGTTTATTTGTCGGCGCATTCAGGTAATCCGGCAGCAGATGGTAGCCCAGATACGGCACAAATATTACCGCGGCAAACCATGAGATCACCAGCGCAATGGCAGATACCTGAAATATCGAACGTGTATATTCACCCGTGGATGATGCTGCGGTAGCAATCGGTAAAAACCCTGCCACCGTCACCAGCGTGCCGGTCAGCATAGGCATAGCGGTTGATGTATAGGCAAAAGACGCTGCTCTGACTCTATCCCAGCCTTGCTCCATTTTCGAAGCCATCATTTCTACCGCGATAATCGCGTCATCTACCAGCAAGCCCAGAGCCAGTATTAGTGCGCCTAGCGAAATTTTATGCAGGCCGATATCCAGCAGGCTCATTACCAGAAACGTGGCAGCCAACACCACCGGTATCGTAATCGCCACCACAATGCCGCTACGCCAGCCTAATGAAAGCAGACTCACACCGAGCACAATAATCAGCGCTTCTGCCAGTGACTTTACAAAATCATTGACAGAATTCGCTACAATTTTTGGCTGGGAAGTAACACTATGCAGCTCCAGCCCAACCAGCAGCTGCTGTTTGACCCGGGCCGTGACCTCATCCAAGGAGCGACCCAGTGCAATCACATCGCCGCCATCTTTCATGCTCACGCCCAGCAGCAATGTCTGCTGCCCTTCAAAACGAATAGTGCTGCGCGGCGGATCTTCATAGCCACGGTACACGCGCGCTACATCATTGAGGCGAAAATCCTGCTGATTGGCGCGCAGGCGAATATTGCGCAAGTCTTCCAGCGTGTCATAGCGCCCGGATACCGCAATGCGGATATGCTCGGCACTCGAATCATAGCTACCGCTTTTAACTACTGCATTCTGCGTCTGCAATAAGCTGATCAGGGTATTGGCGCTAATACCCAAGGTGGCAAGCTTGGCGTTGGATACCTCAATAAAAATACGCTGCTTCTGCTCGCCAAAGAACTCTACTTTGGCCACATCTTTTATTTTCAGAAGTTCTGAGCGGATCAGTTCTGCCTGTTTCTTCAATGCTGCATTATCAAAACCGTCGCCGGTCAGTGCATACATGGTGCCATACACATCACTGAACTCATCATTGAATGTCAGGCTTTCGATGCCTTGCGGCAGGGTATGGCGAATATCGCCTACCTTTTTACGCACCTGATACCAGACTTCCGGGATATCTTCTGAAAATGTATCATCTTTTGCCACGATAAAAATCATCGACTCACCGGGTCGCGAATAACTGCTGGAATAATCGAGGTGCGGTACTTCCTGAATTTTCTTTTCCAGCTTGTCGGTGACCTGCTGCTCAACCTCCTGCGCACTGGCACCCGGCCAAGTGGTGCGCACCAGCATCACCTTGAATGTAAACGGCGGATCTTCAGACTGGCCTAGTTTGGTATAAGCAAGCGCGCCGGCAATCAGCAGCACCAGCATAAAATACAGCACCAGTGCCTGATGTTTTAATGCCCAGTTCGATAAGTTAAAACGTTCGCCTGCATCATTGAGCGGCGCTTTGTTTTCATCGGCAGCATTTAATTCACTCATGGCGTCGCACCTACTACAGGTTTAACGTGCTGACCTTTGACCAAGGTATGCACACCCGCAATAGCGATTTTTTCACCCACCTGCAAACCTTCGGTGACCATGACCCCCTGTTCCGAAAACTCACCTGCGGTTACTTCACGCGGCTGCGCTTTATTTTCTGCATCGATCACCCATACCAGTTTTTTACCGTTGCGCTCAGTCAGCGCAGCAAGTGGTATCAGCAACTGCTGAGATTGTTGTGCCTGCTGTTGCTTGAATTTCACCCCTGCGGTCATACCAAGCTTCACCAGATCGTCCGCATCGGTCACACTAACCCTTACGTTAAAAGCACGCGTTGCAGAATCTGCTGCTGGCGCAATTTCACGCACACGGCCAGCATAGGCTTTATTCGGGTTAGCCCACATTTTGATGGTGACTGGCGTGCCCGGCTTGACCTCGATCATGCGAGACTCCGGTACTGCAACCAGCACCTCTGTTTCTTTAAGATTTGCAATTTGCACTACAGCTTCGCCCACCTCCACCACCTGACCAGGCTCGGCGCGTATCATGGTAATAACACCGTCGCGGTCAGCATACAGGTTTGCATAACGTGTCTGGTTACCCGAAACATTGGCTTGCGCCCTCACCTGCGCCAGCCTTGCAGCCGAGGTTTTCAGTTCTGCCTCACGGATATCCAGTGCTGATGCTGAGATGAACTTCCTGGAGAATAGCTGGCGTTGCCGCTCCAGCTCAGCCACAGCCAGTGCATGGCTGGCCTCTGCTGAACGCACATCAGCCATCGCGGCAGCGGCATTTAAATTCACATCCGCAGCATCCAGGCGCGCAATCAGCTGGCCTTTCTTCACCTGCGCCCCCACGTCGACCTTACGCTCTATAATCTTGCCGCCGATTCTGAAACTCTGGCTAGCCTCATAACGTGGCCTTACCTCACCCACCAGCACCATTGAATCTAAAGCACTGGAATCTCCAACGACCATAGTCAGGGTAGGGCGCGGCGGCGCAGCAGGCTCGGCAGGCTTGTCGCAGCCAGCGGCTAAAACCAAAGATACTGCTAACAATAGTCTGATTTTCATAGCACGTTACTCATTCACATTTTTATTTTTTGATTTTCAGTTAATGCTAGCAGGGTGTCGTAATAGGCCCTGCAGCATTGCGCTTTGCATTAATCCCAATCGCGCTTCGATGTCTGCCCATTTTATCCAGCCCTCCTGCCCCAAAGCAATTTGCAGGGAACACACGCCATGTATACCCGCCCATATAGTCTGCGCAATTAACTCCGAGTCAGCAAGATCCACCCTGAACAAACCCGCCTCAAACGCCTCCTGCACTACATGCTTCAACTGCGCATAAGCATCCTGCTCAGTATTACCCTGCTGTATTTTAGTGATATCAGGATTGCAGGGCGCACGTGGCGTCATAAACATCAGGCGGTAGTGATTAGGGTGCTCCAATGCAAACATGGCATAACCTTTACCCAAAGCCTGAATACGCGCAACCAGATCCGGCAGTTGCATAATCTTATGCATACCACCTGCCAGCTTCAGAAAATCCTCATCACATACCGCCTGTAGCAAGGCTTCCTTGTCGGCGAAGTGATGATATAAAGTAGTCGCCGAATAATTGATCTTCTTGGCAATCTCACGCATAGATACTGCATCAATGCCACGTTCCACAAATAACATGCGTGCGGCATCCAATATACTGGCACGTAATTTTTCACGGTCTTGTGCTGATCTTACTCTAGGTGGCATAGCAGAAATTATAAAAGTTAACGATGTTAATATAACACCGTTAACTAAACGCGTAAAGCGCTGCTTTAAAAGATAAGTGCCATTAATATTAAATAGTTAATTTGTCCGAAAACGGCAATTAGTCAAAAATCAATTCCTCATAAAATAAATGAGAGGGCCCTCTATAATTTAACTCTATATTGTGTAACTATTTTAGTGATTGCCTATTGATTGCAGGAGAGATAAATGAAGGAATCGTTAAAACCCGGCATCCGATATGAGCATAAGTTCACAGTTCCAAAATCTAAAACTGTCCCGGCACTATATCCCGAGTCTGACGAGTTCTTAGCAATGCCGGAAGTTTTTGCCACCGGTTTTCTGGTTGGATTTCTTGAGTGGGCATGCATCAAAGCCATTAATCCCTATCTCGACTGGCCGCTAGAACAAACTGTCGGAACACATATTAACGTTAGCCACGAAGCAGCAACGCCTACTGGTCTCGAAGTCACTGCAACAGTTGAGCTTGTGGCTGTTGAAGGCAGGAAGCTTGTTTTTACCGTGGAAGCGCACGACGGCATCGATTTAATCTCAAGGGGGCAACACGAGCGTTTTATTATCAATAAAGAAAAGTTTGATGCCAAGATTGGCAAAAAAACCGGCAACACATAGACCTTTAATCAATGAGGACGCTGCTCTTACACAGTTAAAGTTTCAAGATGCGGCCAACCTTAACCACATCCAGGTCATGTACATAGCATTCAATAATTAGTAATTAATTGCAATTTCCCGCAGTCAAGACTTTGTAAAATAATTCAAGGTGTTTAATAATCCTACTATGAAACAGCTATTGGTTTATTCTGATTCTCTGTCATGGGGCATTGTTCCGCTAACACGAAACCGCCTGAGCTTTGAGCAGCGCTGGCCTGGGATTCTGGAAATCGGGCTACGAACACATGGTAAGAATGTGCGCATCATTGAAGATTGCCTGAACGGCAGGCGCACTATCTATGATGACCCGCTTAAAGACGGCCGCAACGGCCTTATCGGCCTTCAGCAGCGCATCGAGATTAACTCCCCCCTGGCTATGGTGCTGCTCATGCTAGGCACCAATGATTTTCAGGCAAATCATAACCACAATGCATCTCATGCTGCATATGGGTTGAGTAAGCTTATCGAGAGTATTCGCTCCGCGCCTATTGAACCAGGTATGCCAGTGCCTGAAATATTAGTGATTGCACCGCCGCCAATTCAAAGTCCAAAAGGTGAAATCCTCCATAAATTCAAAGATGCAGACAAAAAGTCGCATGGACTTGCCGCTGCATATCAAGAAGTTAGCAGCAAAAATGGGTGTTATTTTTTTGATGCCGGAAACGTGACGTCATCAAGCAAGATTGACGGCGTTCATTTGGACGCAGATCAACATGAGGCCCTAGGCTTGTCACTGGTAAATTATCTGGTAAATCTGGTATGAGTACTTTGCTCAATTTAAGCATCGTTTAATTAAAAGTCGTTCACAGAATTGTGATCGACAATTGCCACATCACTGCTTAATTCCTATTGCAGACAATGATACTTCAAGTTCAACTGTCACCTGATCAGCGGTTTGCAACAAAAGATCAGGACTTGCCCGATATATAGCCTATCGCCATACTTTCAACGTTATCTCTTGCCAGCATTACCTCAAAGTCATCAATCGGCACTGGCTTGCTGAATAAATAGCCTTGAAACGCCTGACAGCCATGACTCAGAAGCATCTGTATCTGCTCCTCGGTTTCCACCCCTTCGGCCAGCACTTCCAGCCCCAAGCTTAGGCCTAAGGCAATAATCGTATTGACGATACTGGCATCATTGCTATCGATCATAATATCTCGCACGAATGACTGATCGATCTTCAGCTGATCCAACGGAAGTCGTTTAAGATAGGAAAGCGAGGAATAGCCGGTACCAAAGTCATCCAGAGAGAAGCCAACGCCGATTGCTTTAAGCGCCGTCATTTTGGCAATAATATCTTCAATATTTTCCACCAGCATACTCTCGGTCAGCTCTAGCTTTAGTTTAGAGGGATCTACACCCGTGCGATTGATCAACTGTACAACCTGATCAACAAAGTTTACCTGTAAATACTGGCGCGGACTTACATTTACCGACAGCACCAGATGTGCAGTATGCGGGTTGTCGGCCCATAACAGCAGCTGTTTGCAAGCGCTGGCTAGCACCCAATCACCAATCTGCAAGATTAGTCCGGAATCCTCTGCCAGCTGTATAAAATAGCCCGGCATTACCAAGCCCCGGTGCGGATGATTCCAGCGGATTAAGGCCTCTGCACCAACAACACACCGCTGCTGGTTTAACTGCGGCTGAAAATACAGCACAAATTGTTCATAAAGTATGCCCAGATGCAAGTCAGCCTCAAGTGCAACACGTTCACGCACCAGAGCCTCCATCTGCGGATCAAAGAAACGGAACGTATTACGTCCGGAATCCTTTGCTTTATACATGGCTAAATCGGCACGTTTTAACAGCTCGTCTACCGATGTCGGCGTTTCATGGTTAAACAGCGTCACACCTATGCTTGGTGTGGTATGGTGTATATAACTATTGAGCACAAATGACTCTTTAAAACTCAATAAAATCTTCTCGCATACAGTACTGGTTTGAACCGCTGCATCGCGGAGATTTTCATCCAGCTCATTGATAATCACAACAAACTCATCCCCGCCAAGTCGCCCGACGGTATCACTGTCGCGCACACATTTCACAATACGCCGCGCCACTTCTACCAGCAGCATATCGCCTACATCATGACCATGCGTATCGTTCAGTGATTTGAAATTATCAAGATCGATAAATAATACTGCGCCGGAATGATGGCTGCGCGAGCTTGAGCTCAAACGCTGCTTGAGCCTGTCTATCAGTAATTGGCGATTTGGCAAACCGGTCATTGAGTCATAGAACGCAAGCTGCTGGATTTTCATCTCGGTTTGCTTGCGTTGCGTAATATCACGCATCACCGCCACCCAATGCGTATTAAGACCTATCTCATCGCTGATTGGAACAATATCCAGCTCTAACCAGATTTCCTCACCTGATTTTTTATAGTGAATCACTTCTGTATGAACGGGTATTCTCTCCTTAAGAGACTGGCTGATTTTAACCAGCTCTTCTTTCTGCGTATTCCTGCCATATAGAATACTTGAAGATTTACCTATTACATCCTCATGCTTAAAACCGGTGATTCGCTCGAACGCCTCATTGACGAATATGATGCGATGCCCCATATCATCAGTCGACGCCGACTCTGTAATCATCACAATATCATTGAGTCTGGAAATTCCGCTTTCCAGCAACCTTAAGTGCTCCTGCGAATTATGGCGCTCAATCGCGATACCGAGAATATGTGAACAAGCATCCACTAACTCCAGCTCTTCGTCCACTGGTACATATGGCTCCTGATGATAGATGGCAATCGTGCCAATCACCACGTACTCGCTCGATAGTATTGGTGATGACCAGCAGGCACGCAAACCATATTGCATGGCATCGGCTCTGTAGTTATCCCACAGCGGGTCATTTTCGATATCGGCAACTATAATCCGCTTTTTTTCATAAGCAGCAGTGCCGCAAGAACCGTTGTTGCTTCCAATTTCAGCTCCATCCAAGCCCTGTAAATAGGCGTCTGGAAGTTTAACCGCCGCACCTTTAGACAAATGCTGCCCGTCACTGCTCATGAGCATAATGGAGCACATACATCTCGGAAATTGCGACTCGATTAGATGAACCGTTGCATGTAATACATCTGTCAATGGTAAATTCACTGCAATGCATTCCAGAATGGCGCTCTGGCCGGCCTTAAATCCTTCCAGACGCTTGCGTTCTGAAATATCCTGAAATGCGCCTTGCAGTTGCACAATGGTGCCGTCTGCATCACGAACCGCCTTGCCGATAGTACGTACCCAGATGCGCTTGCCTTTAACGGTTATTTTTTCCAACTCAAGGTCATAGGGAACGCCATTCTGAATGCAATTGCTAATGGCCGCCTGTATTTTTGGCTGATGTTCCGGTACAAAAAGTGACACACCCTCTTTGATAGTCGGCGTGTGTCCGGGGGGCATGTCATGAATCGCTGCCACTTCATCAGACCATATCACTTTTTTGCTTTGAATATCCATGATCCAGCCGCCCAGATGTGCAGCACTACCGGCTATTTTAAGCAAGTTCTCCGCTTGCTCGCGCCGCTGTATCTCTTCTTGCAATGCTACAGTACGGCTTTTCACATTGCGCCGTATTTGCATGTTCCAGATAAAAGCAAGGCCTAGTAAAACCAATACAGTGACTGCGGCTACGCTAACCCAGCGGATTATTAAGTATTTGGAGGCATTGCTACTGTAAACAAAACCATCAAGATCATAATTCTCTGGAATCACCTTGAGTGCAGCCAGTGTCTTTGCAATACTTTCCCACCGTTCAATATTCATGTGACCAAATTCAACAACATCAGAGAGTACGTATGGCTCCATAATGCTTGCTTCTTTGAGCAGCATGTCATAGCTAATACCGTGTTCAGAAACACCTCTCATACCGGCGATCAGGCTGGCGATTTCCTCCCGGTTTTCGAATGCATAAACCCAGCCCTTTTTAGTAGCGCGTAAAAATGCATCTACGCGCTCAGGGTGAGCGGTGACTTCACGCTCGCTTGTGAACAGAATGTCGCCGTAAAAATCAACGCCATAGTCCTGATTACTTAATATTGAGGGGTGTAAACCCATCGCTTCAAGCTGCACAGGTTCTGCCGTGGCATAGGCAGAAACAACGTCTGCATCCCCGCTCACCAGATCCTGCAGGTTCCAGGTATGCGGCAGCAAAGTCACATGCTCAAGGCCAATGCCTGCCTTATTCATCATTGCTTTAAACTGGGTTGCGCCTTGATCGTTAGACAGCATAATGCGCTTGCCGATAAGGTCTTGGGGGCTGTTTATTTTTTTCTCGCGCAGACTCAGCAAAACATAAGGTGAGTGCTGAAAAATTGACGCAATCGCTACTATCGGTTCCCCGTTAATGCGTGACAGCAAAATATCTGAATCACCAATACCGTATTGCGCGGTACCGTCTAGCACTTGTTTGAGTGCCGGCATATTTCCGCCACCCTCAACAATGTTCACATCCAGATTTTCCTGCTGGTAAAACCCCTTGCTCTGAGCAGCATAATAGCCTGCAAACTGAAACTGGTGACGCCATTTCAACTGCAGCGTAACCTTTTCGACTGCGTATGCGCTGCCGGCTGAAGAGATATAGAAACCAAGAAGCAGAATGGCTACCAAAAAAACTCTAAGTACAGTAGTTAACTTCACTTTTTGCTGCATCGCTTTAAGCTCTATTCTCGACAAAGAGTCTACACACCATACCATTATCAATGATGGCTGACATCATGTCACAATAGTTTAGATTAAACAAAATCATATTTATGATCTACTTAGATATCCCAATAAATATGTCACTACTACTAAACCAAAAAAAGTCTTATGATATTTGTGCGGTTAACCTAATCCATCAGGAGAATATTATGAAGAAGCTGATACTCACAATACTTATGTCTACATTCTGTCTCACCGCCAATGCCGTCACACAGCAAGATAAAATGAAAACTTGCAACGCAGACGCTGCTAAAAAGACGCTGACCGGTGATGCACGCAAAGCCTTTATGAAAGATTGCTTGTCCACCAAAAATGAGGCGACTACCACCTCTCAGCAAGACAAAATGAAAATGTGCAATGCTGACGCAGGCAAGAAAGAACTGAAAGGCGAAGAACGGAAAACTTTCATGAAAAACTGCCTCTCGAGCAAACACGATTCATCTCTGAATACGCAGCAGAACAAAATGAAAGCCTGTAACTATAATCCGAAAGCAAAAACTTTAAAAGGCGAAGAACGTAAAGCCTTTATGAAATCGTGCTTATCTGGTGATTAACGCAATAAAAAAGCGCCCCGATAAATCAACGCAAAAGCTCACGTTGGGGCGCAAAGGGAATCTATATAGGGAATCTATATGTAGACAAGCTGTAAATTAGACCTATGTCTAGAACTTGTCTATACGTACAAGCCCTTAGTAGATATAGCAAAAAACTTGGCCCCGGGTACTCGCCACATACCACGATAAAGGCATAGCTACTGTATTCGCGATCGAGAATGTATTTAACATACACTTTAGTTTTGCTAAACAAGTTGTGCGCTAGATTGAATTAACTTTCGATAAGATCAAAAACCTCAATCTCCAGCACTTGCTATCCGGCAATAAAATCTCAAGTCATCTGATACTGGCTCAATTTATACCAGAGTGAGCGCTCGCTAATCTCAAGAAGCTTGGCGGCCTTGCTTTTATTGCCTTGTGTGGCAACCAGCGCTTCTGTTATCAACTGCCGTTCCAGTGCCTCAATCGCCGGTGGCAAAGCAAGAGAATTCACTGTAGCAGATGACTCTGACACTCGCGCTGGTGCATGACTCACCATTTCTGTTGGCAGATGCTTAGGCAACACGGTTTGATTGCCACTGATAATTGCGGCACGTTCCAGCACATTCTCCAGCTCACGCACATTGCCCGGCCAGTCATAGCGGGTAAGGGCATCAATCGCTTCTGGTGAAATATCAACACGGCGTTTGGCCAGAAAATGCTGTGCCAGTTTAGGGATATCTGATTTTCGTGCCTTAAGCGCAGGCAAGTCGATACGGAACACATTAAGGCGGTAATACAGGTCTTCACGCAGCTTGCCGTCTTTGATCGCTTCACGCGGATCACGGTTGGTTGCGGCTACGATGCGGATATCGACCGCGATCGGCCGATTGCCGCCCACCCGCTCAATGATATTTTCCTGTAATGCGCGTAGCAGTTTGGCCTGTAACGCCATCGGCATTTCCGTGATTTCATCCAGAAACAAAGTACCGCCGTCCGCCAGCTCAAACTTACCGATACGTTCTTTAATGGCGCCGGTAAATGCGCCTTTTTCATGGCCGAACAATTCAGACTCCAGCATCTCATGCGGTATTGCCGCGCAATTCACTGCCACAAATAAACCATTGCTACGCGGAGAGCCTGCATGGATAGCGCGCGCAACCAGCTCCTTGCCGGTACCGGTTTCACCTGCTATCAGCACCGTGGCTTTTTCCGGCGCGACCTGACGAATAGACTCAAACAGTTGCTGCATCGCCGGGCTCGTGCCCACCAGCCCGGCGTCCGGCGCTTTATCTTCACGTAAGTACTGGTTTTCAACGACCAGCCGTGCGAATGATAAGGCACGCGCAATCGCAAGTTCCAGCTCTTCAAGGTCAAACGGGCGCAGAATATAATCAGAAGCACCACTCTTCATGGCGTCGATAGCAGTTTTGACCTCTCCCTGCGCAGTAACGATGATGACTGGCAACTCAGGATCAACCAGCGCATTCTTTTTGATCTGATCCTGCCCATCTTCCTTCCCGCCGGCGCGAATCGCCTTGAGCAGCTGCAGGCCGCTCATATAGGGCATGTGCAGATCGGTAACTACACAATCCACATGCTGGGTATAAATAATTTCAAGTGCCTCACGCCCATCCTTGGCAGTCAGCGGCTTGTAACCAGCCTGACGTAAACTGATTTCCAGTAAACGCAGCATATGCGGCTCATCATCCACCGCCAATATGGTTTTAATCGTTTGCGACATTGTTCTCTTTATCGTTTTCTCTAGTTAATCATCATTACAGAAAGCTATCACGTACTAATGCACCTGCAGCTTTGGTAACTTGACTCTGAAGTCCGCGCCATGCTCAGTTGCACTGGCACTTCCTGAATGGCTGGACAGTGTACTTGCCTGAACTGTCAGCGAGCCAAAATGTGCGGTCACAATCTGCCGCGAAACAGCCAGTCCCAGCCCAATACCACCTTGCCGCTGCGTAAAAAATGGATCAAATATGTGCTCTTTAAATGACTCATCGACACCCTTGCCATTGTCTGCCACGCTGATGGTAACACTATCCTCGAGCTCGAACAGCGACACAACCACCCTGCTGCCATTTTCCAATATCTGAATGGCATTAAGCAATAAATTTAGAATTACCTGTGTAATTTGCTCGCCATCACACTCTACCAGCACACGTTTTGCTGCATGATTGGTATTAGCCTCCTTCACCAAGGCATTAATCACCAACTCCAGACTGATCTCTTTTTTATTCGCCTGCATGCGCAGCATGGCAACTGCATTTTCCAGCAAGCCAACAAGGTCATGCAGCGCAAATTCCGGCTGCCGCGGCCGTGCAGAATCCACCAGCGTAGAAACCAGCTTATTCAGGCGCTCGGTTTCAGAGGTAATGAAGCTGGCGACTTCCTGTGCTTCTGCACTCAGGTTTTTCTCGCGCGCAAGCACCTGTGCCGATGAACGCAATATACCCAGCGGCGTCCTGATTTCATGGCTCATTGCCGCCGCCATTTCACCGGCCACGGCCAGCTTTGCTGCCCTTGTCAGGTTATCTTTAGACAGATTAAGATCATCAATCATTTTTGCAAAAGCATTGGTCATCTCGCGCACTTCAGTCGGACCATCCGGCGCAGGCGGCAAGCCTTGAGTCGTAGAACGCATAAATCGATTAGCATACGAAGTCAGTCTGGCCAGCGGTGTGGTGATAAAGCGTGATAACGGTGCAGCAAGCGCGGTGGCCAGAAATGCTGCCACTAACAGTAAAAAGATAAACATGTAGCCCATGCGATGTACCGGTGCCATCACAACGGAACGATACTGTGAAATCTCGACTTGCCAATTCAACACAGGCACGCTTGCCTGGCCGTTGCTGTTTGAACGCACCGATACATCATGTCCCGCAACTACCTGCTGCCATTCAGCAGTCTGTGCCAATGGTTTGCCATGCGCATCCAGCAGTGCTGCTGCACTACCCTGGCTTTGCGTATTTTTAAGGATTTGTTCAACCTGCCCCCAGTCAAAAACTGCCAGCAACGTGCCTACCTTATTACCATCATGATCAATAATATCGCTGGCTATAGGCAGGCGCTGCTGCTTGATAGCCCCAATCAGCAAGGGATGCCGCGCCAGCTGAACATTGACCCAAGGCTGCACCGAGATAGCAGACTGACCAATCTGCGCTGCCTCACTGGAAGCAATGACGCGATTATCAGAACCCACCACATATAGCGCATGATAAACCCCGCGGTAACTCTGCTTGAGATCTGCCAGAAAATGCGACAGGCGCTTATCCACATCACCGATCTGTGCTTCATACATGATATCCAGCCGACTCCAGGAAGCCACGTTCTGCAAACGCTCGAACATCATACGATCAACTTCACTCAGTGCGGCACTGGCGCGCGTTTGCATGCCGCTCACAATCTCGTCATGCAGCGCAGTACGCGCCTGATAAAAGGCGAGCATTGTCATGATCAGCATAGGCAATAAGGCGGTAAGGAAAAAACCGGCCAGCAAGACTTGTCTGACGGAAAAAGGCCTATTTAGCATGGGCTCCAGTAGCTATAGTGTACAATTGGGCATTCTCATTTGTAGTAGTCATTCATCATGATTCAGCAAAAAACCAGGACGATTTGTGCCTGCTTAAGGCGCCTGTCAAAACTTGCAGGCAAGCAAGTAGCTTTTGCGTTCAGTGTAGCCTTGCTGGCTATGGTATGCAAGGTTGCGCATGCAGATGAAACTGCAAACGAAACAATAGCTGAACCCTCAGGCTTTAAACTCGGCGGCTACTCCAGCGCCAGTATCACCGCACCACGCAAGGGCAATACCGAGTTCAACCTGAATGAAATCAGCCTGTTGTTAAGCTGGGACAACAATGCCCGCCTCAAATTTTTCGGCGAACTGGAACTGGAACGCCCGCTCAGCTGGAATGAAAACAAGCAATTTGGCAGCAAGAACAGTTATTTCGATCTGGAACGACTCTATCTTGACTACAACGTTTCCGAAAAAATCAATATTCGTGGCGGGCGCTTTTTAACACCAGCCGGCCGCTGGAACCTGCTACATGCACCACCGCTGGTTTGGACCGGTAGCCGTCCGCTAGTCACCAATTACTTATTTCCCGCTGCGATTAACGGCGTGATGATGCACGGCTCTACCCCGCTAAAGATAAACGGTGCCGACCAATCTTTTGAATACTCATTCTTTGCAGAGACCCTGAAAGATCAGGACAAAGAGGATAATGAGATCAGCTACAAAAATGTAGCTGGTGCTCACTTTAAATTAAACAATCAATTTAATCTGGGCTTAAGTCTCGCCACGTTTACTGAAGACCGCCCCGGCTCTCCGGATTACCGCATGATCGGCCTGGATTTTATAACGCATATAAAAGGCTGGGAACTGAGTGGCGAAGGCTTTCAGCGCTTTACTAACGGCGGCAATGATGGCGGCAGTGGTGCCTACCTGCAGAGTGCAGCGCCGCTAGGTAATAACTGGTACTGGCTCACCCGCCTCGAAACTTTCCAAAAACCAGACGTAGTTTCCGGTGAACGCTGGGTACTCGGCGTTACCAAACGCGTTACACCCAAGCAACTGCTTAAAATGGAGTTTATAGGCGGCAGTGATGACTTTACTGATACCCCACGTGGCTTTATGGGCTCATTTGCGGTGCTGTTCTGATGGGCCCGTTCTATAAACATATATTGGCAGCATTTTGTGCATTTTATGCACTTGCTGTTGCACACATAAGCCATGCGGAAGAATCGCGCCCACTTGCCGTCATTGTATCAAGCAATGCTGAAACTGCAGTCATTCAGCAGCTCAACCCACGCGATCTGGCTTCGGTCTACTGGAAGAAAAAACAATATTGGCAAGGCGGCGCACGTATACGTCCAGTTAATCTGCATGCTGAACATCCATTACGCATTTATTTCTCGAAAGTTGTTCTCGACAGCGCTCCAAGCGAGCAGGGCGACTATTGGAACGGCTTGTATTTCCATGGCACCACACCGCCTTACAGCGTGCAGTCAGAAGAAGCTGTGCTGCGTTATGTGAGCATAACTAAAGGCGCTATCGGTTATGTAGATGCCTGCAATCTGGATGAGCGGGTAAAGCCGCTGCTATGGATTGATGACAACAACGTCACTAACAATAAACCTGCGTTACATTGTCAGCCCTGATTTTTATTGAAGCTGCTAAAAGTGTTCTTCAATAAAGATTCGCGCCTTCTTTCAATTCTCCATGCTTATAGGCGCGTGCAGCAGTCTGGTAATGCGCAATAGCCTCATTCAAGAGAAGCGGATTCATAGGTGCCGGAGTAGATTCCAAAGTTAGCGGATCTACCTGATAAGCCTCTGCTTTCTGCTTGGGTGATAACACAACCAGCATATCGTTTTTATAGTATCCCAGCTCCTGATAATTGCTGATAAAAGCACGCGACGGCACTTTTTTCTGCTGGGCATCAAACATGGACTGCCCGAAAAAATGCTGACTGCCTTTTGCTCCCATAACATCCAGCAAGGTAGGTGCAATATCAATCTGGCTGACCATGCACGAATAATGGCCGGCGGGCAACAAATCAGGTGCGTAGAAAAATAACGGTATATGGTATCTATCTACCGGCAATTTGGTTTTACCGGCAGCTGATGAGCAATGGTCGGCCACGATCACAAACAAGGTATCCTTGAACCAGGGTTTGGTTTTTGCGCTCTCGATAAACTTGCCTATTGCATAGTCTGTATATTTAACTGCCCCCTTGCGGCTGCCCTGCGGTAGATCAATCTTACCTTCCGGAAACGTAAATGGCCGGTGATTAGAGGTCGTCATGATATGTGCAAAAAATGGAATCGTCGGCTTCACATTGCTATCAATCGTTTGCAAAGAATTGTTGAACAAACTTTCGTCATCAACACCCCATACATTCTCGGCCTGAATCGTACTTTTATCAAAGTCGGTACGGTCTATCACCTTGTAATCGTTACCTCTGAAATAAGAATTCATACTATCAAATACGCCATAGCCTCCGTAAATAAAGAATGTGCTGTACTGCTGCGCCTCCAGAAACTCGCCTAAAGTCGCCAGATGGTCACTATCCGGTCTGTGCACAATGGCCTGCCCCGGAATCGGCGGTATCGCAATTGATAGTGCATCCAAACCGCGCACGGTACGTGTACCGGTAGCAAACACCTTATCAAACACTAAGCTCTCTTTTGCCAGCTTATCCAGATAAGGCGTTAAATTTTCTGCATTGCCGTAACTACCCATATAATCGGCAGATAGACTTTCCACCATAATCAGCACCACATTTTTCGGGCGCCGTTTGAATGGAGCAATATCTGCTGATTTTATGATTTGCGCTTCAGTATTAAGCGCTTTTGAAGATGGCAGCCTTAATACACCAGACTGCTTTAAAAGTTTATCAGCCTCGGCCTGCGGAATTGTTTTATAGAATTGATCATAATCCAGCTCGTTACGGCGCACGGCCGCGGCAAAAGTGAATATGCCGTTACCCGCCAATTCATTCGCGTAGGCATTTTTACTGAACTGCATCTGCTCTACATTGGCAAATGCATAACTTAGCACAGGGAGCAAAAAAGCTAGTGCAAGCAGACGCAACCTCTTGTTAATACTATGCGGCTGCATTTCAAACCGCAACTTTTTACCGAGCATAAATAAAATAAGTATTACAAATAGCGCAATCGCCAGCAGTATGAGTGGCACCGGATAGGATTCACGAATATTGCCCACCACCTCATGGGTATACACCAGATAATCCACAGCAATAAAGTTAAAGCGTGTACTGAATTCCTGCCAGAAAATAAATTCAGAGACGGCGCCGAACACCAGCGCAAACATCAGTAAAAAAGCCATCAACCAGCGTGCATAGGTCAACCAGTTTTTATTGCTCCAGCGCGCTGGTATCAATGCTGAAACCATTAATGCCGGCACCAGCAAATAACACCATGCCGCCAGATCAAACCAGATACCGACTGCAAGTGCTCCCAGCAATTCAGCCGTATGCATTTGCTCCCAGCCAGCATGCATGCTTAAGGCCAACCTTAGTATTAACCACACACTTAAAGCAAGACCTGTCAGAAATGTGTAGTAAGGAAGCGTGCGGGACGGCGTTTTAAACAAATTGGGCATAGGTAATACATTAACTAATCAAATAAGGCTGTAAGTTAACGCAAGCTCTATGCCACAGCGGTAAGCAATTGTTTTATATCCGCTTTAGATTTATGCTTAGTATCGAACTCATACAAAATTTGCGGGGTTTAATTACAAGGAGAGCGTAATTTATGCAGGTTTTGCAGTCTTGGCTATCAGCTGTTTATCACAACTTGCTTGCATATTCGATGTGTATGCAAAAACCAATAATCACCACAAAAATTCACAAGATGTTGATTATTAACAACTATTAAAGCTTAAACTTTGATTATTCACACTCTACTACTGCGTAAATAACAAATAAAACCTGCACTAAAGATCATCGGCACGCTACTTGCTCCAATGTAATCATCAGTATTAATAGCGAAATACAAAATGCAAAATCCAGCTTATTTAGGTTCATCATATTTAAATGCCACACTTCTGGCTTTGGGCAACAGCTCAGCTTTCTTTAATGCCGAGGCAGCTTATAAGACACGCCCGCTCGCTGCATCAAAAAGACAGCGCGCAGAAAATATTAAATTAGCGACTTCAGATTGCAACTCAGCTGACCGCAGCGAAATCGAACAGTTTGTGCATGACGTATTTGCCAAAACTTATGGTGCTGATGTGCAGCACTTCATGCCCAATCTGGTGAGCTTGCGCGATGAAGAGGGTGAGTTGGTCGCTGCGTTCGGTTTACGCAAAGCTGACGAGTCTGCCTTATTTCTGGAGCAATATCTTGATGCGCCAATCGAAACGGTTTTCTCTGGTCGCTTTAATAGAAACATCACGCGTTCACAAATTACGGAAATCGGTAATCTGGCAGTATCCAATCCGCGCAATGCCGGCGTACTGATTGCACATGTGATTCAGTACAGTTTAGACGTCGGAATAGAGTGGGGCGTCGCCACCGCGCATCACAGCCTGCAAAATGGTTTGGTCAAAGGTGGTCGAGATGTTTATGCACTGCAGGCTGCAGACCCGGCAAGACTGGATCCAGCAGAGTTTGCAAGCTGGGGCACTTACTACAACAACACTCCACAAGTAGTTGCTATTCGCGGAGTTGCACAAGTTTGACTGTAAAAATGATTACAAACGATCTGTTACAGGCCATTGGCCGTAACACGCCAGATCAAATAGCACTGCGTGGCACCTATATTTCCCTCACTTATGCGGAGTTAAATACTGCCGTGAGCCGTCAGGCAGAAATATGGGCAGCGCAAAGCGCAGCCTCACCGACAAAGCACCCAACCATGGCTTTAGCCGTAGAGAACCATCCGGCATGGATCGTGCTGGATTTAGCAGCAATGGCTTGCAATACGCCTTTAGTACCATTGCCGTTCTTCTTTTCACCCGCGCAGTGGCTGCATGCCATGAAAAACGCTGGCGTTTCAGTATTGGTAACTGACCAGCCGCAACTGTTTGAACCGCTGCTCGCGAGCAACATTTTAACTAGCAGCCAGTTTGAACTAGCCGGTAAAACACTCACACAATTTGCGTTACGTAATTTTGATCAAGTGCAGTTACCGCATTACACCGCTAAAATTACTTACACATCAGGCACTACCGGCAACCCCAAAGGCGTATGCCTGAGTAATGAAAATATGCTTAATGTAGCCAAGGCAATTGCTGCGGCTACCGAAGTTTCCTCTGCCGACACACACTTAAGCGTACTGCCGCTGGCAACACTTTTAGAGAACGTGGCGGGTGTTTATGCAACACTGCTTGCCGGTGCCAGCTGCTACTTACTGCCTAACCATGAAATCGGCTTGAGTGGCGCAACTGGGTTAGATATCAAACAATTGCTGACAACCCTAAAACTTACCCAAGCCAGTACAGCTATTTTCACGCCGGAGCTGCTACATGCGCTCGTATTATGTATTGAAGGCGGAGAAGATACCTCAGACTACCTGCGCTTTCTGGCGGTAGGCGGTGCTTCGGTTTCACCAGCTTTGCTAGAGCGCGCAACAAAACTCAAAATACCGGTATACGAAGGTTATGGGCTTTCTGAATGTGCATCAGTCGTGGCGTTGAATGTGCCGCTTGGCAACAAGATAGGCACGGTAGGCAAGCCATTGCCGCATATTAAAGTGAGTTTTACCCATGAGCAGGAGATCGTCGTGAACGGCAATGCTTACCTCGGTTATGTAGGGCAGGAGCAAGCACAGCAAAATGCCGTGCACACCGGCGATATTGGCGAGCTGGACAAAGATGGCTACCTGATAATTACCGGCCGCAAGAAAAATATCTTTATCACTTCGTTCGGGCGCAATGTGTCACCGGAATGGGTGGAACGCGAATTAAAAATTACCCCTTGCATTGCACAGGCTGCCTTGTTTGGCGAAGCCAAACCTTGGAACGTGGCGGTCATTGTACCCAGGCCTGAGACTACTGATGAACAGGTTGAAGATGCAATACAAACACTGAATGCCAGACTGCCAGACTACGCCCGCATTAGCCGCTGGGTTCGTGCAGACGCACCGTTCAGCAGCCAAAACCAGCAACTCACATCCAACGGCAGAAACCGCCGCGATGTGATTCTGCAACACTATCAAAATCAAATTAACGCACTATATGAAGGAAAATCAGCATGACTGTTTACCAAAAATTACTGCAGGCTACAGAAAAAGAACGTAACGAATTAATGAGTTTGCCGCTCATTCAACAAGGCGGAAAAGGCAATATCTCGCTACAAACCTATATCGCTTTTCTCACACAGGCCTACCATCACGTCAAACACACAACGCCGTTGCTGATGGCCTGCGGTGGCCGCCTGCCCGGACACTATGAATGGCTGCGCACTGCAATTGGCGAATATATTGAAGAAGAAATGGGGCATCAGGAATGGGTGCTGAACGACATTGCTGAATGCGGCGGTGACAAAGAAGCTGTGCGTGCCAGCAAAACGCCTGAAACCAGCGCCAGCATGGCTACCGAAATCATGGTGGCCTATGCTTACGACATGATCAACCGCGTTAACCCGATTGGATTTTTTGGCATGGTATTAGTGCTTGAAGGCACCAGTACTGCGGTAGCGACACAAGCTGGTGAAAAACTGATAGAAAATCTCAACTTACCGAAAAAAGCTTTCAGTTATCTGCTGTCACACGGCTCACTCGACATCAGCCATGTTTCGTTTTATGAAAGTCTGGTTAATCAAGTAACGGATGAAAGTGATCAAGCTTGCCTGATTCACAGTGCAAAAATATTTTATAAATTGTACGGCGATATTTTCCGTACAATAGCAGCTGAACATATGCAGGAATAAGGCAGGTTTTTTTATGCAGCTTAAAAACAAACGCATCTTACTCACTGGCGCCACCGGTGGCATCGGTAAACATATCGCACTAATGCTGGCACGCAAGGGTGCAAATTTAGCGCTGGTAGGGCGCCATACAAACAAGCTGGACGAACTAGCCAACGAGATTATCAACAAAGGCGGCAACGCCAAGACGATTGTTGCTGATTTTGAGCTTGCCGGAACAGTGGAACAGGTGACTGCTGAAGCAAAGCAGAAACTAGGCGGCATTGATATCTTGATCAACAATGCTGCTATTCTGGATTTTATCCAGTTCGAAGACCAACGCCCGGAACGTATCTCGCAAATGATACAAACTAACGTTACGGCTCCCATACAGTTAGCACATGCAGTGCTACCGGGCTTCAAAGCTACGGGGCAGGGTCACTTTGTCATGATAGGCTCAATACTGGGTTCACTGGGATTTCCATACTACGCAAGCTATTGTGCCAGCAAATTTGCAATACATGGTTTCTCGCAGGCACTGCGTAGAGAACTGGTAGATACTAACATTGGTGTCACTTACATCGCACCACGCGGCGTTAACACGTCAATGAATGACGCAACCACACTCGCCATGCTCGCTAAAACCGGCGGTAACCTCGACGAACCGGAAAAAGTAGCCGCGATTGTAGTCAAGGCGCTAGAACAAGAGAAACAGGAAGTGTTTATCGGTCAGCCGGAATCATTCTTTGCCTGGCTTAACGGCGTTGCACCTAAAATCGTAAATATAGGGCTAAAAAAACAAGCCAGATTGGCAAAAGAATTTGCCATCAGAAAATTGAAATAACGGTTTCAGCACTTACAGGTAAAGCACTACTGGAAACACGGTCACAGCAAGCACCACCAGCAGCCACTGCATGCGCCAGCGCTCAAGATGACCGGTAAAGTGTAAAACCAAAGCTGAAATTGCCACTACGTAGTAAAGCAGATAGAGAATTAATGCCATACATCCCCGCACAAATAATGATTTAATTTGTTATTTTTCGAACTAGTGTAACAAAAAATATTTAACAAAACTTAATTTTAATCGTAGCGTCGTAATTCTTTACAATTTAAGCACTATTTTTAAGCGCAGGTATTGTGTCTAGACTATGGCACTCAAATCATTAGCTTTGGTATGTTCTGCCTTATTTTTTACCTGTCATTATTTTTTATAAATCATGCCCGACTTAAACGCTTGGTTTTATAGCAGTTTTAGCGTATATTCGTTTTATTGCTAGGGGTCTATATTTCTTATCGAATATAGTGAGATACACCCTTTGAACCTGATGCGGGTCATGCCGCCGTAGGGAATGCAGCGTTTACTGCTCCCTATGATTTATTAATTTTTCAAAAAGCAGGCAATGATAATTCATATCAATGCGGCTTTTTTTGGAGCACACAGTGAACGCGACTGATAAAAATCTTACCAAATTTCTTAATGAAACTGCCTCTGTAGATGAAGGCGCGACCAAACCGTTTGCGAAATCTCGCAAAGTTTATGTCGAGGGTTCACGTCCGGATATTCGCGTACCATTCCGCGAAATTTCATTAAGCGACACCCCTTCAGCTTTCGGCGCTGAAAAAAACCCGCCGGTTGTGGTTTACGATACCAGCGGCCCATATACCGACCCAACGATCAGCATTGATATTCGCAATGGTTTGCCGGCATTACGTTCTAAATGGATTGAAGAGCGTAACGATACCGAACAACTGGACGGCCCAACGTCAGCATTCGGCCAACAACGTAAAGTTGACCCGGAACTTGCAGAAATGCGCTTCAACCTGACACGTTTGCCACGTCGTGCCAAACCGGGTAAAAACGTTTCACAAATGCACTACGCACGCCAAGGCATCATTACACCAGAAATGGAATTCATTGCGATTCGTGAAAACCAACGCCGTGAAAACATGAGCGAACTGCTGCAAACACAGCACCCGGGTCATGACTTTGGTGCCAGCATTCCGAAAATGATCACACCTGAATTCGTGCGTGACGAAGTTGCACGTGGCCGTGCCATTATTCCAATGAATATTAACCACCCTGAAATCGAGCCGATGATTATTGGCCGTAACTTTTTGGTTAAGATTAACGCTAACATCGGTAACTCGGCACTTGGTTCTTCTATCAATGAAGAAGTTGAAAAAATGGTGTGGAGTACGCGCTGGGGTGGCGATACCGTGATGGATTTATCAACCGGTAAAAATATACACGAAACCCGTGAATGGATCATCCGCAACTCACCAGTGCCTATCGGTACCGTGCCTATCTATCAGGCTTTGGAAAAAGTTGATGGCAAAGCTGAAGACCTGACTTGGGAAATCTTCCGCGACACTTTGATTGAACAAGCAGAGCAAGGCGTGGATTACTTCACGATCCATGCTGGCGTACGTCTGGCTTACATCCCGATGACCGCAAAACGCATGACCGGTATCGTGTCACGCGGTGGCTCTATCATGGCGAAATGGTGCTTGGCGCATCATAAAGAATCATTCCTGTACGAGCACTTTGAAGACATCTGCGAAATCATGAAACAGTATGACGTGTCATTCAGCTTGGGTGATGGCTTGCGTCCTGGTTCAATCTACGACGCCAACGATGAAGCGCAATTTGCTGAACTCAAAACATTGGGTGAGTTGACACAAATCGCATGGAAACACGACGTGCAATGTATGATCGAAGGCCCAGGCCACGTACCGATGCACCTGATTAAAGAGAACATGGAACTACAACTGGAACATTGTGGTGAAGCTCCGTTCTACACATTAGGCCCACTAACCACCGACATCGCGCCTGGCTACGACCACATCACCTCAGGTATCGGTGCTGCCATGATCGGCTGGTATGGCTGTGCGATGCTGTGCTACGTAACACCGAAAGAGCATTTAGGCTTGCCGGATAAAGAAGACGTACGCGTGGGTATCATCACCTACAAGATTGCAGCACATGCCGCAGACTTGGCAAAAGGCCACCCGGGCGCGCAGATTCGTGACAACGCGTTATCCAAAGCGCGTTTCGAATTCCGTTGGGAAGACCAGTTCAATCTTGGTTTGGATCCGGAAAAAGCCAAGGAATTCCACGATGAAACCTTGCCGCAGGAAGGCGCAAAACAAGCGCACTTCTGCTCAATGTGCGGCCCGCATTTCTGTTCAATGAAAATATCACAAGATGTACGTGATTACGCTGCGGAAAAAGGCCTTTCAGACCAAGAAGCACTGACCAAGGGCATGCAGGAAAAAGCCATTGAGTTTGTGAAAAAGGGTAGTGAAGTCTACCAAAAAGTTTAATTTTTGATGTAATTGTATTCAACAAAACAGCCAGCTTTATGCTGGCTATTTTGTTTGTGACGAATCATTGCATTAAGGGATTGCTTTCAGGCGTTATAACTGAAAAAAGCGTAAAATAGCAACATTCAAGGAAAAATGTTTTGACTACTCTAAAAATATCCAAAAAACCTGGTGATGCTTCTACCGTTGCGGTTAAGAAATCACCTGTGCGCCGCAATAATTCACTGCCGCGTGACCGTACTGTTGCGCCGGTAAAACCGCAGCGCACTGAGGCACAACAACCGCGCGAGCCGCGCGCATCCGATAGTCGTGCACCTGCAGCACAAAGACCAGAACCGGCGCGTCAGCGTAATCATCGTCACGATGGTGGCTTGCGTGAGCAGCCATCTGCAACTGCAAGGCAGCAGCCAGCACCCGATAGCCGTGCGCCTGCATCCCGTGCCATGCAGGTGGATGCACGCCGTAATGAGAATACCAGCCGCGATAAAGCAGACCGTGAAGGTGCTTATCGCAACCCGCCACGCCGTGGCGGTAAGGCGCGCGATGGCTTTGTGGCGAGTGAGTTTGATAATACGCGCTCGAATAAAGAAGCCTTTGCATCCAGAGCAACTGCCAGCCAACCTGACCAGCCGCGCTTATCAAAAGTAATGACTGAGCGTGGAATCTGCTCACGCCGCGAAGCTGATGAATGGATTGCCAACGGTTGGGTGAAAGTGAATGGCGAGATTATCGAAACGCTGGGTACGCGCATTGATCCGAATGCTGAAATCATCATCAGTAGCTACGCGCAGGAGCATCAGGCTGAAAACGTTACAATCATTCTGCATAAGCCTGTGGGTTATGTGAGCGGGCAAGCGGAAGATGGCTACGAGCCGGCAATTGTTCTGGTGCATCCAGACAACCAGTGGCCGGAAGACCCTGAATTACACAAACACAGCCCAAAACAATTCCACCGTGGCATGCTGCGCGGACTAGCACCGGCAGGACGCTTGGATATTGATTCTACCGGAATGTTAGTACTCACTCAGGATGGCCGTATTGCACGCCATTTGATTGGCGAAGACTCTACGGTTGAAAAAGAATATCTGGTACGTGTCACTGGCGAGCTAACAGACGCCGGTATGAAACAGCTTAATTTTGGTTTGAGCCTGGATGGCGAAAAACTTAAGCCCGCCAAGGTCAGTTGGCAGAATGAAGACCAGTTGCGCTTTGTATTACGTGAAGGCAAAAAACGCCAGATCCGCCGCATGTGCGAGATGGTAGGTCTGCAGGTAGTTGGCCTGAAACGTATTCGCATCGGCAGTGTTACACTGGGTAAGTTACCAGTGGGCCAGTGGCGCTATCTGCGTCCTGAAGAGCGTTTCTAAATTTTAGGAGTTAGTATGGGATTATTTGATAGCCTCGCCGGTGGCATGCTAGGTAAGTTAGGCGGTGAAAAAGGCGCAATAGCACAGGTGGCGATAGACTTGTTTAATCAAAACGGAGGGTTGCCGGGCGTGCTGGAAAAATTCAAGGCAGCCGGGTTCACCGATGAGGTAAGCTCATGGGTCGGCAAGGGTGCCAATCTGCCAATATCCGCTTCGCAGGTTGTGCAAGTCTTAGGTAGCTCGACCATTCAAACGGCCGCCAACAAACTAGGCATCAACGCTGATGAAATCAGTGCAAAAATCGCTGAATACCTGCCTCAAGTAGTAGACCGAATGACGCCAAACGGCGAAGTAGGTAAAGATTCTGGTAACCTGCTTGCAACGCTGTTAGGTATGCTTAAGTAAATCCAAAATTATCAAAAAACGGGCATACAGGCCCGTTTTTACTTAGATAGAACTATAAAGAAACAATAGAGCACAACAATATGGATTTTATTTTACTTTTAAAAGCGTTTATTCAAGGCCTCGTTGAGGGCGCGACTGAGTTCCTGCCTATCAGCAGCACCGGTCACCTGATTATCGTCGGTGACTTGCTGAATTTCAATGACGACAAAGCCAAGGTTTTCGATATCGTGATCCAGTTGGCGGCAATATTGGCGGTGTGCTGGGAATACCGCCGCAAGCTCATGAATACCGTGATGCACATTACCCATCAAACCAAAGCACAGAATTTTTCACTGAACGTGCTTATTGCCTTCTTGCCAGCGGCTCTGATGGGCCTGGTTTTTCACGACAAAATCAAAGAATATTTATTTACACCGATTACAGTCGCGATTGCGCTGATACTGGGCGGCTTGGCAATTTTACTGATTGAAAAGATGCCGCTTAAAGCTAAAACGGTTTCAATCGACGACATATCGCGCAAACAGGCATGGCAGATCGGCTTTGCTCAAGCGGTCGCACTTATCCCTGGCGTGTCACGCTCCGGCGCTACAATTTTAGGCGGCATGCTGTTTGGCCTCAGTCGTCACACAGCTACCGAGTTTTCATTCTTTTTGGCGATTCCTATCATGTTTGCCGCGACTGGCTATGACTTGCTCAAAAACTGGCAGTTGCTTTCCATTGATGACTTAGCCATGTTTGCAGTCGGTTTTGTTACAGCGTTTGTTTCAGCGCTGATCGCCATCAAGTTTCTGCTGCGCTTTGTTGCGAGCCATAGTTTTAGAGTATTTGCCTGGTACCGTATCGCATTGGGGATCATCGTGATTTGGTACTTTAAATAACTAAAAATAACCCTACTTGTATAACAACTTTTCCTAAATTTAAAAAGTAGCAGTAAAATATCCTCTGCTTAAATAACTATCCTGAATGATGGGTGCACTATGAAAAAACTAATTAAATACGGCTTGTTTGGTTTAGGCGGCGTTGTTGCCTTATTGATATTAGTAGTAGCAGTGATTGCCGCAACATTTAACCCGAATGATTACAAACCACTCGTGGTCAAGATGGTGAAAGACAAAAAAGAGCGCACCCTGAATATTGAAGGCGATATCAAGCTCGCGTTCTGGCCAAAAATCGGTGCCAATCTGGGTAAAGTCTCTATCTCCGAACATAAGTCCGACAAAGAATTTGCCTCTATCCAAAGCGCACAGGTAGCACTGGCAGTATTACCGCTGTTAAAAAAACAGCTGGTGGTTGATACCATTTACATTGATGGTGCCAAAGCCAACATCATTAAATACAAGGATGGCACAACCAACTTTGATGATCTGCTGAGCAAGGAAGAAGAATCAGAAGAAATTAAATTTGATGTAGACGGCGTTAAAGTTACAAACTCTGCAGTAGCTTACACAGACGAAGGCAGCGGCGCGCAATACGCACTATCAAAATTCAATTTGACTTCAGGCCACATTGCCTTGGCGGAACCGATTGATTTAACTACTGATTTTAGCATTAAAGCCAACCAGCCAGCCGTTAGTGCGGATGTGAAGGTTAAAGGTAATTTTCTGGCTGACCCAGAAAACAAGCACTTTTTTGCCAAAGGTCTGGACGCAACGATCACCGGTGACTTGCTAGGCGGCAAAGATGTTTCTATCACGGCCAGTGGTGATATTGACGCTAAACCAGAAACACGCGAGTTTCTGGTTGATAGCCTGAAACTCGCCCTAAATGGTCAGTTCAGTGGGGCAAAAATCACGCTGGACTTAAACGCACCTGAATTGATTGCGAAAAAAGATGAAGTGACCGGTAAAAAAGTCACTGTAAACCTGACGCAGGATAAAGCCGGCGACACCTTAAAAGCGAATCTGGTATTAGCCGATATCAAAGGCTCACCTAAAGCACTGCAAAGCAGCGGTATCAGCGGTGATATTTCCGGCAAACAGGGTGCACGTTCCATTGACGGGAAATTCTCGTCTCCATTTCAGGGCAACCTTGAAAACCTGATTTTCGATCTGCCGAAACTGGCAGGCAATGTTGACATTAAAGACCCAGCGCTGCCTAACGGTGCCGCAAAAGTCGGCTTTGCTCTGAGCCTGCATACAGATGCGAAACAAGAGCAAATTAACAGCAAATTCAACCTGAATGTAGATGCAACCAAGCTCAACGGCGATGTTGCCGTTAACAGCTTTAAAAAGCCAAACGTCAAATTCAATATCAATGCAGACACACTGGATTTGAATAAACTACTGGGCAGCAGCAAATCTAAAAAAGCCGAGCCAGCCAGCAACAAACCCGCCGATTTATCAGCGCTGAAAAATATCCTGCTCGATGGCAAGATCAATATCGGCAATTTAATCTATGACAAATACCGGTTATCCGGCCTCAACGTCAATGTTAAAGCCGATGGCGAAAAGCTGACTTTATCTGGACTCAACGTTAAGCTTGATGACAGCAACATTAAGGGTAACTTCGGCATCAGCCATTTTGCCAAGCCGCTGTACACCTTTGATGTTGATATCGACCAGATTGATGCTGACCGTTATGTCGGCGCTAGTGATAACAGCGCGTCAAGCAAAGCCGCCAGCAAAGGTGATGATAAGCCGCTGGATTTAAGTGCCCTGAAAGCACTGAATGCAGATGGCTCACTGCGTATCGGCAACCTCAAGTATGGCAAAACCAAAGCATCAAATGTGCGTATTGACTTAAAAGCGGATGGCCAGAAACTGAGCCTGAATCCACTGGCAGCGAGAGTTGATGACAGTCAGGTGAATGCAAATATAGGCATTACACGTTTTCATGACCCGATTTACAGCTTCAACCTGAATATTGACAAGCTGGATGCGGATAAATACATCACCAAAAGTGATCAACCTGCCACCAAGAGTTCCGGCGACACCCCGATTGATCTGAGTGCGCTAAAAAAGCTTAATGCCAGCGGCGAAGCTAAAATCGGCTGGCTTAAACTTGCCAATGTTAAAACACAGAATGTAAATATCGGCCTGAAAGCCGCAGACGGTATCGCCACGGTTTCCCCATTCGCTGCCAACCTGTATCAAGGCAGCATGGATGGTCTGCTGAAAGTAGATGCGCGCAGTACTCCCAGCATCACTTTTAAACAAAGCATGAAAAACATCGCGATAGGTCCATTGCTGGTAGATGCCATTAATAATGACATGCTGGAAGGAAAAGGCACCCTGAATGTCGATGTAACAACAACTGGCAACACCGTAAGCGCGCTTAAAAAAGCCTTAGCTGGCAAATCTACGGTCAACCTTGCTGATGGCGCCATCAGAGGAATTGATATTCCCGGTACGCTGCGCGATATAAAATCCAAGGTAGCTCTGTTTCAGGATAAAAGCAGCATAGGCGCCGACGAGAAGAAGAAAACTGATTTCAGCGAGCTCAGCGCATCTTTCGATATCAAGAATGGCGTGGCGCACAATGAAGACCTGACCATGAAGGCACCAATTTTGCGTCTGGCAAAAGGGGATAGCCGCGGTGATATTGATATCGGCAATGAAACCATCAACTATCTGGCTAAACCAACCATCGTTAAATCATTGAAAGGCCAAGGCGGTGCTGATCTCGATTCTTTAGCCGGGTTGAGCATCCCGGTAAAAATCACCGGTACTTTTTCTGCGCCTAAATACGGCATGGACTTTGCCGCGATTGGCGCGGCGATGGCCAAGTCCAACCTGCTGGATAAAGTGGGTGGCGAAAAGGGTACTGCGGTTAAAGAGCTGCTAGGTGATGGCGATAAAACCAAAGCTCTGGAGAGCCTGTTAGGTAAGAAAAAGCCAGCTGATCCCGCGACCGCTCCGGCAACAACTGATGGCGCTACCAATACGGCCCCTGCACCAGCTGAAGCACCTAAATCGACAGGAGATGCTGCTAAAGAAAAAGCGGCAGAAGAGCTAAAGAAACTGTTTAAGTTCTAAACTAAACGCATAGCCAACTGCCGCTAACAATCAAGTTAGTAGCAGTTCTTTTTGACTTGTCCTGGAGCTGAGCCACTATTACCTGGCCCTTCGCCGCAAGCCTTATTGTGACCTGGTGCATTTTCGCTATTTCCAGGGCCGTTAGGATGGTGTCCAGCAGGCACCACTACGCATCCACTTAACGCCACAAATGCGGCAACCATTACTAAAATATGTTTCATCTTAAATCCTAAAATTAAATCAACTTACATCGTATCAAAGATCATATAAATAACCTATGACTGATTTCTCCAGCCGCCTCATCGTTTGGCAAAAGCTACACGGCCGCCATGATCTACCCTGGCAGAATACCACTGACCCTTACGCTATTTGGGTATCAGAAATCATGCTGCAGCAAACACAGGTTACAGCCGTGATTGGTTATTACAGTAAATTCATGCAGCGCTTTCCAACGATTTCTGCGCTCGCGAATGCAACACAGGATGAAGTGCTACAGCACTGGAGCGGCTTAGGCTATTACTCAAGAGCGCGCAACCTGCACAATGCGGCACAAACCATCATGGATGACCATGGCGGCGTGTTTCCGCAAGACTTTGATACGATTCAAACCTTGTCTGGCATTGGCCGCTCCACTGCTGCCGCTATTGCCTCATTTGCCTTCAATCAGGTGCAAACGATACTCGATGGCAATGTAAAGCGCGTATTAGCAAGACATTTTGCTGTTGAAGGCTGGCCCGGCACACCTAAAACTGAAAAAGAACTGTGGTCACTGGCTGAGGGTCTGCTGCCAAAAACCGATATGGTCGCTTACACCCAAGGCCTGATGGACTTAGGCGCTACGCTATGCAGCGGAAGCAAGCCACAATGCCTGCAATGTCCGCTGGTAAAAAGCTGTCAAGCTTATCAACAACAGCGTGTGAGCCAGCTGCCTACCCCAAAACCACGCAAAACGATCCCTGAAAAACATACTACGATGCTGATTATGCTGCAGGGAGATCATGTCATGCTGGAAAAACGCCCACCCAGCGGCATCTGGGGTGGATTATGGAGCTTCCCGGAACAGGAAAGCACTGATGATTATAGCGCCGTCGCACAACAGCGGTTTGGCATGACTGTGCAGCCGCAACAGGCATTGCCTCAACTAAGCCATGCATTTACACACTTTAAATTGCATATCACGCCGCAGCCTCTTGAGGTCATAAAGCGACATTCAGAAGTGCGTGAAACTGGCCAGATATGGCTAAGTATTGAAGATGCCATCGGCGCTGCCATTCCTACACCCGTGCGTAAAATACTGCAGTCCATGCTCAATCTAAATACCTGAATCTGCAGTTTGACCTGCATCAACAGAAACAATCATTACCTTGCCCAATCAGATTGCTAGGCGTAGCATAGTAATAGAAACATTGATTTATTCTTAATGTGCGATTGCGAACTGAAGATAAGCCATCAAGTAATTTATACTATCAACAGATTACGAAGTGCTGCGTCTGTTGGCTCACCTCAATGAGGGAATAAATCAGCAATTGCTAATCAACGAATTAATACAATACGGAATTAAGTTATTAAGCAATTGTCGAATTGAACATTGCCATGACTAATAAAAAGGAGAATTTCAATGAGTAATAACATTCAAAGCACTACGGTAACTAAAGAGCAATTGATCAGCGACTTCAAAGTTGTGATTGCTGATGCAGAGGCACTTATTAGAGCTACAGCTAACCAAGGTGGTGAAGCAGTTGTCAATTTACGCGCCAAAGCAGAAGAGTCACTGGCCGTTGCTAAAGTAAAATTAAGCGAAGCACAGGATGCTTTAGTTGAAAAAGGCAAAATCGCAGCACAGGCAACTGATGATTATGTACATGAAAAACCTTGGCATGCAGTAGGTATTGCTGCGGGCATTGGATTGGTAGTCGGCTTACTTATCGGCAGGCGCTAGGCTGCGATGGCTGAGACTCCTAACCAACCAGCAGAGGGTTTACTCAACTCTCTGAAGAACCTCACCGTAACACTCATTGCGATAGTTCATACACGCCTTGAGTTGATAAGTGCTGACTTAGAAGAAGGGCGTGAGCGCTTCATTTCAGTGCTGGCATTGGCCTTTGTTTCGCTGTTCAGCCTGTGCTTTGGTGCAGTGCTGCTTACAATCCTGATAGTAGTAGTGTTCTGGGATACGCACCGGTTACTGGTACTGGGTTCACTTACCGGGCTATTCTTGTTCACGGGCACCATATTAGGCGCGATAGTGGTAAGTAAATTGAAATCCATGCCGCGCATGTTTGAAGCCAGCCTCGCTGAACTGATCAAAGACCATCAGGAAATTGACACGAACCCTTAAGCAGGCAGGAGTTGGTAATGAATGAAAAATTAGCAACACTTGCTGAACGCAAGCAAAAGTTGATTGATAAAGCAGCGTCACAGCGCATAGTATTAGCTCAGAGTATGCAGCCATTACGCAAACCGCTGGTAATTGCAGGCCGTGGCTTGGAAGTAGTGCGTTACTTTAAACGCTACCCGATACTCATGACCGGCGTAAGCGCATTAACTGGGATATTGATCAGCAGGCTTCACGTAGCGCGCTTCTCAGCGCTGCTACAAACCAGCTGGTCTGTATTTCAACTGGTGCGCAACATACGTGAATCTGTGCGTAAAGATTAAAAATATTTAAACAATAAAAAAGCGGCTAATTTCTAGCCGCTTTTTTATTGCATATTTGGAACTGGTTCTAGAGCCAAAAATTAATTTTATCGGACGCAAAGCACCCGTACACCCGTAAAGGGCGTCCCCACAAAGCTAACCTGCTAAAGCAGGAAGCTTGGCGTGAAAGGGGCGTGTCCGTCAAAACGGCTGCTTAAGCAGCTCGGTTTGACGCCAAAGGCGCACGGAACGCAGAAACCGGAATGTACATGAAGTACATGAGGATTTCGAGTACCGCGCAACAAAGCTATGCGCCCATTAAATTGATTTTACTTTTGATCCCAAGAATCTTCCCACATACAGTGTTTGATCTTATGACGGTTTGCAATCAACTCATCGATCGTTGGCTCGTCATTCAATGCACGTTTGATCGCCAGTTTAGTAGCTTCGTAGTTGTTTTTGTACATGTCGGCTTTGTCCAATGTACCTTCTTTTTCAAGTGCGATACAACCTGGGTCAATCCATACCAGGCTGATAATGCACAAGTCATTTGCTTGCTCTTTTGGGATAATGCCTTCGATTACACAGTCCAGAATCGCATCGGCTGTCGCCGCTTGCACCACACCACCGAATAAGCTTACATCTGTGCTGCCTTTTAAAGTTACTTTTGGCACGGTCATACAAACTGGACGCACTAACTGATTAATATCACGCACCGCAAACATCGCAGTGTGACCTTTGCTTTGTGCCATCAAGTTGGCAAATGCCTGACCTACTGGTCCATCAACTGCGCCGATTAAAATTTCAGGCATTGCTGCTGTTACGTCTTTACCTTCAGTGTATACGGTAGCTTCACCCGCTTTGAAAACGATCTTTGACATGAGAAATCCTTGAGAATTAGAAATGTAGAATTGTGAATAAAATGAATCTGATAATTAAGCTGTTACGCTTAAATGCTGTAACACGAGATTTTATAGAATAGCCCCGCTTTAAGCAATTTACACCTAAGTAGTAGTTGCCTGAAATTCATGCCTAACACAAATAGTAGCGCTATATAAATAACGGGCTTCTGCCATACCGTATTATTTAAATTTAACGTCCGCTAGTTGGCCACTGATAGTGAAACTACCCTGTCGGCGCTGCGATGTTGAAGTTAGCTCGGCACTGACTTTTCCAGATACGGTCTTATCAGATTCAATATTAAAATTACCTCGTGCACGAAACTGCTCGGTTTTGAGTGCAAATTGTTTATACTTAAATTGGCTATCCTTGAATTGCAGGTTGCCAGTTAGCGTATCAAATCGTGTAAAGTCAGCATCCGGCGACGGTTTGCTGGCAGGCCCGGCCACCAGCGTATGTGACAGCGCAATACCATTGATTTTGCCCGCAAGCACTTCGAAATTTGCATCGACTTCTGTAGCTTGCGCCAGCTCTGAAACCTGATTAGCATTACTTGTAAATACGCCATTGGCGTTAAGGGTGCCATCTATAGAGGCACTGCTGTCATAGGCTGAAAGTGCGCGCGGTAATGTCATTTTTATCAGCTCAAAATTGCCTGATGCACTCAAACGTCCGCCCCAGCGCAGTTCACCTTGCGCTTTAATAATACCGCCAAATGCCTTGGCCTCAATCTGGCTGAAGTTGAGCTGGTTCTGGCTAATAACGCCTGTGGCAGTCACTTCGTCAAATGCCAATGTTTTAAATAATGGAGGCTGCCAATCACTGGCAGTCAGCGTAACTGCAGCGCTACCGTTCTGCGGAGTAAGCAGCAACGTGAGGTTGCCGCCAGCATTGACCAGTTCGACATTATCAAGCTCACCGGATGCTGTAAGCGCAACTTTACCGCTAAAAGCCTCAGGCTCTAAATCAGAAACCTTGAACGAAATTTTCTTTAAAGTAATATTCTCGATCTTGAGTTTACCGGATTTTGCAGCGTTATTGATCCACTGCGCCTGTCGACCAAAGTCGGCTGGCGTAAGTGTGACATCATTGATATCAAGTGATTTAATGGCTTTTACATCATTGAACAGCATTGAAACACTAGACACCATATTCACACTGCCAATCTTGACATCACCATTGCTGCCGACGGCCACATTTGTAAGTATCAAGTGTGGCTGCGGAAACAATGTCGCATGCACTTCCTGCACTTTGACTGATTCTCCCAGACTGTCTGTTGCCAACTTCTCGATTGGCTCAATCAGCATGGCCAGATTCATTACATGGATTAATCCAACTACAAGAATAAGTAATACCGGGATAGCAATCAATATTGGCTTGAGCAACTTGTTGAAGCTCAATTTATTGAGCATGTTTGGTCCGCGTAACGCTCTGGCACGCGCTTTTTCTTCAGCCTTAAGCCTAGCCTTGGCTGCTTTTTCTTCCTTGGCGAGGCGCTTCGCCTCTTCGCGCACTGTTTTTTCAGCTTCTAAACGTGCTTTTTCCTCGGCTTCACGTCGCACTCTTTCTTCCTCGCGTGCCAGACGTTCCGCTTCACGCAGCTTTTGCTCTGCCGCTTCGACTTGTGCGATACGCTCTGCTTCTACACGTGCTTTTTCTTCAGCCTCTGCTTTAGCCTGAAGTTCCGCCTCTGCCTGCAGACGAGCCTCATGTTCGGCTTCAGCCTTGGCAATCGCTTCTGCCTTTTCACGCTCAATACGTTCTGCTTCTAAACGTGCCTGTTCCTCCGCTTCCAGTTTGGCTTTTGCTGCCAACTCTTCCTGAGCTACACGTTCACGCTCAATTCTGGCCTCTTCTTCAGCCGCCTCGCGCGCGATACGCTCCTGTTCCAGTCTGGCTTGTTCTGCTGCTGCCTCTTGCGCTTTACGTTCAGTCTCCAGACGCACTTGCTCCTCAGCCTCTGCTTTAGCCTGACGCTCTGCCTCCGCCTGCAAACGTGCTTCTTCTTCAGCTTTCGCTTTAGCGAGCGCTTCTGCCTTTTCACGCGCTATGCGTTCTGCTTCTAAGCGAGCTTTTTCTTCAGCTTCCTCACGGGCAATACGTTCAGCTTCAAGTCTGGCCTTCTCGACAGCTTCGGCCTGAGCTTTACGCTCTGCTTCCGCCTGCAAGCGTGCTTCTTCTTCGGCTTTCGCTTTAGCGAGCGCTTCTGCCTTTTCACGCGCTATGCGTTCTGCTTCTAAGCGAGCTTTTTCTTCAGCTTCCTCACGGGCAATACGTTCAGCCTCAAGTCTGGCCTTCTCGGCAGCTTCGACCTGAGCTTTACGCTCGGCTTCCGCCTGTAACCGTGCTTCTTCTTCGGCTTTCGCTTTAGCGAGCGCTTCTGCTTTTTCGCGCTCTATGCGCTCTGCTTCTTGCCGTGCCTTTTCTTCAGCTTCCTGCTTGGCTTTTGCTGCCAACTCATCCTGAGCTTTGCGTTCGAGCTCTATTCTTGCTTGCTCTTCAGCTTTCGCGTGCGCGATACGTTCTGCTTCCAATCTTGCCTTTTCTGTAGCTTCAGCTTGCGCCTTACGTTCAGCATCTATGCGCGCTTGTTCCTCCGCCTCGGCTTTCGCTTTAGCAAGCAACTCTACCTTTTCACGCTCTATACGCTCGACTTCCTGCCGTGCCTTTGCTCCGGCTTCTGCTATGCGTTTTGCTTGCTCTGCGGCCTCAAGTCTGGCTTTTTCTGCAGCTTCTGCTTGTGCCTTGCGCTCGGCTTCGCGCTTGGCTTTTATTGCCTTTACTTCTTGAGCCCTGCGCGCTACATCCGCATCCACAGCAGCTTCGGCCTCTGGGTTCTGTTCAGCCGTTTCTTTTATTTCAGCAGCGGTGTCAGCACTAAAATCTGAGCTGTCAAAATCCAGTTCAGCTGGATCAATTTCCTCTACTGCAATACTGTAATTATTATTCGCATTAATACCATAACTGCTGATCTCATTTAACCACTCTGGTTCTGCCTGATGACTTGATACACGCTTGATATAACCATCTTCTTCGAGCTTGAGTAGTACCTTGTGTAACTCATGAATACTCAGTTTTCCGGCCTTAGGCAGAATATCCTCAACACTCTGCTTACCATCTACGTGTGACAATATTTGCTTAAATTGTGCTGATAGGCCTCCTACCCAAGGTAATGGGGCACGAGATGCCTTTGGTGTTTTACTGTAAATAGTTTTTAAATCCATTATCCATTATCCCTCTGGATTACAGAGCCAGTCTTGTCTTATGGTTCGTCGGAAATTTTACATCAATAATCACCCATAAGGGTGATTGACTGTATGCGTATTTTATAGATTCACCATAAAAAATATTAATATGCTTATTTAACTCTATTGCACAGACTCTACGTTTTCTGACTTATTACGCACAAAAACGTTTGCCTCTCAGTTAGAAAGCTAACAGCCTACAGATGTCGTTATTTCAGCCGTGATGTTAGCAATTCTCTGACATTTACTTTAGTCGCATATCGATATGCAGAATGCCCGCATCTAAATAAGGCTCACTGCAGCCCTTAAAGCCAAACTTTTCATAAAAGGGTATTGCATGCATCTGTGCTGACAGCATGATACGGTCTGCACCTTGCTGTTGATACAAGGAAACAGCCCTAGTAAGCAAGGCGCTGCCAACTCCAAACCCACGCCACGGCTTTAGAACAGCCATGCGCCCTATATTTCCATCACCTGTCAGCCTTGCACAGCCTATAGGCTCACCTGCAACACTCACTGCCAGAAGATGCTGTGCGGGCTCATCCATGCCATCCCATTCCAGCGCAATAGATACATGCTGCTCTTTAATAAATACCTCTTCACGCACTTTTTTTAAGGGTGCTGCATGCGTTTGCCACGTTACTTGCTTAATCACAAAATTATCTTTCAAACCTTGACCGCCCTATTAGATTGCCTCTTGCAGGCTATGACAGTAACAGGCATTATGCGTGTTTGTCTTTTCAGTTAATTTAACGAAACTTAAGGTTTAATATGCAAAAATATTTAACAACCATTGCACGTATTCTGCTTGCGCAGATTTTTCTGGTCCAGGTCGTTGCACTCGTCATCAGCTTTATGAACAATCCTTCCGGTTATCAGGAATATCAAGCTGGTTTAGGTAGTCTTGGTTTACCAGGAATCTTCGCACCATTGATTATTTTAATTAACCTGATAGGTGGCTTGGGCTTGCTTCTAGGTTATAAAACTAAAGCTGTTGCTTTAGTGATGGCAATTTATGTGGTTGCCCTGATCTTCTTACTCAAGCTTCCATTATTACAATATATGGCTATCGCCGGCGGCTTGTTGTTATTACATGCAAATCCAAACACGGCATGCAGCCTGGATAATTTAAAAAAGTAATTTGAAAAAATAAATCTCCAACACATTAAAAAGCGGTGCCAGATTAATGATCTGGCACCGCTTTTTAATCACTCCCATTCCAACCCGGGGTAGATCGTATTCACATTACGCCTGTTAGCTATTTCAAATAATTGCCACTTGTCCTTTTCACCAGCCGCTGCTGTTGCCATCGCCTTTTCCATACCTTCGTTTTTCTTGATACTGGCGCGTACATCCGTCAGTAGCAGATTCAAATAACGCTGAGCATTAGTTAACGCGGCAAGCCAGTCTTTGGTCACTGGGCCATGCCCAGGCACCACTTGCTTGGCAGGACTGGCTTTTAGTTTTTCGATTTCCGCTATCAATCCCTTGATATCGGCCTCCACCACCGGGGTACGCTCAATAAACAGCAAATCACCTGCAAATAAGGTGCTGCTCTTAACATCAATCAGCGATACATCGGTATTAGTATGTGCGACAGGGTGCGCAGTCAGCTCGAGCGGCCTATCCCCCAGATCCAGCGTAAGCGTGTCTTTTACCGTCAGCGTTGGTTTAATCAGTTCACTACCTTTAGCATCCTCATGCAACAACTTTTCATTGAGCTTGGCGTACTGATCGCGACGCAGCTCCATGCTATTGGCTAATTTGTCATGTCCAACGAAAATCGGCTTATCAGCCAGAAACGCTGCATTGCCATAGACATGATCCGGATGCACATGAGTATTCACTACATACAACACCGGCAACGGTGTCACCTTTCGAATCGCCTCGCGCAGCTGTGCACCCACTTTAAGACTACCGCCTGTATCAATCACGGCAACGCCTCTATTGCCGACTATAAAACTGATATTACAAATATCGCCTTGGTAGCCAGTATCAATATCCAGATGCTTGCCATGATGCACATAAATACCGTCTGCCACTTTTTCTACAGCGAAATCCTCATGACCTGTTTTTGAATGTATATGGCCTGAACTAACACTGCTGCAGCCGATAAAACTCAGCAGACTCATGGTTATCATTAAAATACGCATGAAACATTCCTTGAATTTATGTTACAGATTAAAATGAGACCAGTTTGTGCAATTTTTCTCCGGCACACCTGTCACATACTACAAGATTAAATCTCATCAGGATATTACTATGAATCAAACCTCTACACGCTATACCAAAACAGCAATTGTTTTACACTGGCTGATCGCCCTAGGCATTTTTACCATGTTTGCACTTGGCTGGTATATGAGTGAGTTACCTAAAGATGCGCCTAAGCAAATGGGGTTTGACCTGTTTGATTTAGGTATTTACACCTGGCAGCTTACAGAAGAGGCCAGCCCAAGAACCTTCTACTTTAACTTGCATAAATCTATTGGCGTAACACTGCTGGCACTGATCATTATCCGTGTTCTATGGCGCATCACGCATCGCGCTCCAGCATTATTAGCATCATACAAAACCTGGGAGAAAAAACTTGCTACCGGTACACACCACTTGCTTTATTTACTTATGGTAGCAATGCCGTTAAGTGGGCTGATCATGGCGGTGAACAGTAAATATGGCATTAAATGGTTTGGTATAGACTTCATCGGTGGCCTTGATAACGAAGCGTATCGCGATTTTTTCAAAGAAGTGCATGAATCGATTGGCGCCATATTGGTGATTATCGTTATTCTGCACATTGCAGGCGCGTTAAAACACAAATTCATTGATAAAGACGATACGATGAAACGTATGTCTTTAAAATAACTTGCTAAGTTGCATGTAATAAAAAAGCCCATCAATGATGGGCTTTTTTATTACTAGTGATTTGGATTACTGATGATACTGACGGCTATGTTCTCGCACCGCAGCAAGCATCGCTGCCGCATTTTCCGGTGGTGTCCACTGCGTAATGCCGTGACCCAGATTAAACACATGGCCATTGCCATGACCATAACTGGCTAGCACATTGGCAACCTGTTTCTCAATCGCTTCCGGGGTGGATAACAGAATTGCAGGGTCAAGATTGCCTTGCAGCGCCACTTTGTCGCCTACACGCTTACGCGCACTGCCAATATCTACTGCCCAGTCCAAACCAAGTGCATCTGCACCGATTTCAGACTGTGCTTCCAGCCACAAACCGCCGCCTTTAGTGAAGACGATGCTAGGCACTTTACGGCCTTCGCTGGTTTTGGTTAAGCCGTTCACGATTTTTTGCATGTAATTCAGTGAGAATTCAAGGTAAGCATCATGTGCCAATGCACCACCCCATGAGTCAAATATCATGACTGCCTGCGCACCTGCTGCAATTTGTGCATTGAGGTACTGGATTACGGTTTGCGCTGTGGTTTCTAAAATGTGATGCAACAGGTCAGGGCGTGCATAAGCCATTTTTTTAATATTCAAAAAATCTGTACCGCCTTTGCCTTCCACCATATACGTAGCCAGTGTCCACGGGCTGCCACTGAAGCCGATTAACGGCACGCGGCCGTTCAAGGCTTTACGTATGCTGCTGACCGCGTTAAATACATATTGCAGCTCAGACATATCCGGCACAGCCAGCTTTTTAATATCAGCTTCCTGTTGCAACGTACGTTCGAACTTAGGGCCTTCGCCTTCTTCAAAATATAAACCCAAGCCCATTGCATCAGGCACGGTCAGAATATCTGAAAACAAGATAGCCGCATCAATCAATGGATAACGGTCTAAAGGTTGAAGCGTAACGTCAGTCGCAAACTGTGCATTTTTACAAAGACTTAAAAAACTGCCTGCATCCTTACGTGTCGCTTTATATTCCGGCAGGTAGCGGCCCGCCTGACGCATCATCCATACAGGTGTGTATTCGGTAGGTTGGCGCATCAAAGCGCGTAAAAAGGTGTCGTTTTTTAATTGTGTCATTGTTTCTGCTCAAAAAATTGGGGATGCACATCACGTGCATCCCCGTCTATTTTACTAGATTAAGCCCTATTCAGCGTAGGAGATTAACGTGGCAATACGGATGAACCCATCAGATATTCATCCACCGCACGTGCTGCCTGACGGCCTTCACGAATCGCCCATACCACCAGAGACTGGCCGCGGCGTACGTCACCGGCGGCAAACACTTTGTCCTTGCTGGTTTTGTAGCAGCCTTCGCCATCGGTAGTAGCTTTAGCATTGCCGCGCTGGTCTTTTTCTACACCAAATACGTCCAATAGTTTCTGCACTGGTGACACAAAGCCCATCGCCAGAAATACCAGATCAGCCGGAATCGTGAATTCAGAGCCTGGCACTTCACTCATCTTGCCATCTTTCCACTCTACGCGAGCGCACTTAAGTGCAACTACTTTACCGTTTTCACCGATCAATTCTTTGGTAGTCACTGACCAGTCGCGGTTTGCACCTTCTTCGTGTGAACTCGAAGTACGCAATTTGAGCGGCCAGTTTGGCCATACCAGTTCTTTGTTTTCTTTTGCAGGGGGCTGCGGCATCAGTTCAAACTGGGTCACGCTCGATGCACCGTGACGGTTAGAGGTACCTACACAGTCAGAGCCAGTGTCACCGCCGCCAATCACGACTACATGCTTGCCTGTCGCTTTGATCTGGTCTGGAATAACATCACCAGCAACCACTTTATTTTGCGGTGTCAGGAAGTCCATTGCAAAATGTACACCATCAAGCTCACGACCAGTAACCGGCAAATCACGCGGCTGCTCAGCACCTGCTGCCAGCACTACAGCATCAAATTCAGCTAATACATCATCTGCATTTACGTTGTCACCAACGTGCTGGTTGACACGGAACTCAACGCCTTCAGCTGCCATTTGCGCCATGCGACGGTCGATATGGGACTTTTCCATTTTAAAATCTGGGATACCGTAGCGCAGCAAACCGCCGATACGGCTATTTTTTTCCAGTACAACTACGCTATGACCGGCACGCGCCAGTTGTTGTGCCGTAGCCAGACCCGCTGGGCCAGAGCCTACAACCGCCACTTTTTTGCCAGTTTTAACAGGATTGATCTGTGGTTTTACCCAATCATTTTCCCAAGCTTTATCAATAATCGCATGCTCAATGGATTTAATGCCAACAGGATCAGCATTGATGTTCAAGGTACAGGCAGCCTCACATGGTGCAGGGCAGATACGGCCGGTAAACTCAGGGAAGTTGTTGGTTGAATGCAATACATCGATCGCACTGCGCCAATCCTGCTGGTAAACCAGATCATTCCAGTCAGGTATGATGTTATTGACCGGGCAGCCGGTAGTACAGAACGGAATGCCGCAGTCCATACAGCGCGCACCCTGTTGCTTGGCCTGATCATCAGTCAGATGCAATACAAATTCTTTGTAATTTTTAACGCGTTCCTGAACCGGCAGATTAGCCTCAGAAAGACGTTCAAATTCCATAAAGCCTGTTACTTTACCCATACTATAAAGCCTTTTCCTATAAGAGAGAGTCTCTTTACTTATTTCTATTAAAAGTGCGACTTACTTAAAGCCGCACTTATTAAAACTGCATTAGGTTAAAACTGCATTAAGCCGCGATCAATGCCTTGTCTTCAGCCAATTCGACCAAAGCACGTTTGTATTCGTTCGGCATTACTTTCACAAACTTGCCGCGCGCATTTTCCCAGTCAGCAAGTATCGCTTTGGCACGTCCGCTATCAGTATATTCTGCATGCTTATTAATTAAAGCAAGCAAAGTAACCTCGTCCGGCTGGTCAAGATGATGCACTGCATCTGCCGCGACGTTAGCTACATGCTCCACTTTTTCAAGAGATACCATGCCCATATTGCAGCGTTTTGCAAACATGCCATCTTCGTCGTACACATAGGCTACACCACCGCTCATACCTGCCGCAAAGTTCTGACCGGTTACACCGAGCACCACAACTGTACCGCCGGTCATGTACTCACAACCGTGGTTACCAACACCTTCAACCACCGCAGAAGCGCCTGAGTTACGCACGCAGAAACGCTCACCTGCAACGCCGCTGAAATAGCTCTCACCGGTTGTCGCGCCATACATTACCGCATTACCGACGATAATGTTCTGATGTGATATACCGCGGAAAGTTTTCGGTGGTTTAATCACGATGCGACCGCCACACAGGCCTTTACCCACGTAGTCGTTACCTTCACCTGTCAGGCTGAAAGTAATACCTTTCGCCAGGAAGGCCGAGAAGCTTTGGCCGGATGTCCCGGTGAAGTTCACATGGATTGTATCGTCTGGCAAACCTGCATTACCGTAACGTGTAGCAATCTGGTTAGACAGCATGGTACCGACAGTACGGTTGGTATTGGTAATGGCGATATCTATCACAACTTTTTCGCCTTTTTCCAGCGCTGGTTGCGCAAGCGCCACCAGTTTGTTATCAAGCGCGTTTACCAAGCCATGATCCTGTACGTCATTGTTCTTGCGTGAAACGCTGGCTGGCATATCTGGCTGATGGAATACTTTGCTGAAATCCAGACCATTAATCTTCCAATGATCGATACCGGCTTGCGTATCCAGCAAATCAGCACGACCGATCAGGTCTGCAAATTTCGCGATACCCATAGAAGCCATATATTCACGCACCTCTTCAGCAACAAAGAAGAAGTAGTTCACCACATGCTCCGGCTGGCCGGTAAAGCGTTTACGCAATTCCGGGTCTTGTGTCGCCACGCCTACCGGACAGGTGTTGAGGTGACACTTACGCATCATGATACAGCCCTCAACCACCAGCGGCGCTGTAGCAAAACCGAACTCATCCGCACCTAACAAGGCACCAATCACCACATCGCGACCGGTTTTGATCTGGCCATCAACCTGCAACACTACACGGCCGCGTAATTGATTCAATACCAGCGTTTGCTGCGCTTCAGACAAGCCCAGCTCCCATGGTGTACCTGCGTGTTTTACAGATGAAATCGGTGAAGCACCAGTGCCGCCGTCGTGACCTGCGATCACAATGTGGTCAGATTTGGCTTTTGCCACGCCTGCCGCCACTGTACCTACGCCGGTTTCAGACACCAGCTTCACAGAAATTGAGGCTTTAGGGTTAGCATTCTTCAAGTCATGAATCAGCTGTGCCAAGTCTTCAATCGAATAAATATCATGGTGCGGAGGAGGTGAGATCAAGCCCACACCAGGCACTGAGAAACGCAGCTTGGCAATATACTCTGATACTTTATGACCTGGTAACTGACCACCTTCACCCGGTTTTGCACCTTGTGCCATTTTGATTTGAATCTGATCCGCATTTGCCAGGTATTCCGCAGTGACACCAAAGCGGCCAGATGCCACTTGCTTGATGCTTGAACGCATAGAATCGCCAGCTTTAAGCGGGATATCTCGCTCAATCTGTTTTTCACCGATCACAGCTGCCATCGTAGTGGCGTTAGCTACCGGGATAAAGCGTTTTGCATCTTCACCGCCTTCACCGGTATTCGACTTACCGCCGATACGGTTCATGGCAATCGCCAGCGTTGCATGTGCCTCAGTAGAAATCGAGCCCAGTGACATTGCACCCGTTGCGAAGCGCTTCACGATTTCTTTAGCTGACTCTACAGACTCCAGAGGAATCGGTGTTGCTGCCGGTTTAATTTCAAACAGACCGCGCAATGTCATGTGACGACGCGTTTGATCGTTAATCAGTTTTGCGTATTCTTTGTAAGTGTCGAACTTGCCGGTGCGCGTTGCATTTTGCAGCTTGGCAATTGATTCCGGTGTCCAGGTATGTTCTTCACCGCGCACACGGAATGCATACTCACCACCAGCATCCAGACTGTTTGCCAATACCGGGTCGGTACCGAATGCAGAAGTATGTAAACGCACAGCTTCTTCAGCTACCTGATCCAAACCAATACCTTCGATGTTGGTCGCGGTACCAGTGAAATATTGCTCTACAAAAGCGCTGTTAAGGCCGATTGCTTCGAATCTTTGACCACCGCAGTAAGACTGGTAAGTAGAGATACCCATCTTGGACATCACTTTATAAAGACCTTTGCCAATCGCTTTCACAAAGTTTTTGCTAGCCTTGTAGCTGTCATCTGACATACCTTTGATGGTTTCAAAGGTCAGCCATGGGCAAACTGCCTCGGCGCCGTAACCAGCTAACAGAGCAAAATGATGCACTTCACGTGCTGAACCGGTATCCACCACCAAACCAGCGCTGGTTCTTAAACCGGCACGCACTAAATGCTCATGCGTTGCAGAACATGCCAGCAGTGCCGGAATCGCTACGCGCTCGGCATTCATGCTGCGGTCTGAAAGAATTAGAATGTTGAAGCCATCCTGCACCGCTTTTTCTGCAGCTTTAGTAAGGCTTTCCAAAGCCGCTGCCATACCTGCTTTACCTTCTTGCGTAGAGTAGGTGATATCCAATACCAGTGATTTATATTGATTATTGGTCAGCGTTGCGATTGCCTTTAACTGCTCCAGTTCGTCCAGCATCAATACTGGCTGACTGGCCTCCAGACGCATCGGCGGTGTAGTTTCTTCAATGCCCAGCAGATTTGGTTTTGGGCCAATAAAAGTCACCAGTGACATCACCAGCTCTTCACGAATCGGATCGATTGGCGGATTGGTTACCTGTGCGAATAACTGCTTGAAGTAGTTATACAAAACTTTTGGTCTGGCTGACAATACAGGCAAGGCTGCATCGTTACCCATAGAGCCTGAGCCCTCTTCGCCGTTCTGCACCATAGGCTGCAGCACGAACTTGATATCTTCCTGTGTAAAGCCGAATGCCTGCTGTGTATCGAGCAGGTCAGCATTCAATTGCAAACCACCTTCCACTTTAGGCATATCAGCCAGGAAGTAGCGTGATTCTTCAATCCATTGCTTGTAAGGCTTAGCACTTGCTAAAGCGTTTTTCACTTCAGCATCATCAATAATGCGGCCTTGCACCGTGTCGATGAGCAGCATTTTACCTGGCTCTAAACGCCATTTTTTAACGATTTTTTCTTGTGGGAATGTCAGCACGCCCATTTCAGATGCCATCATGACCAAGTCATCATCTGTCACCAGATAACGTGCCGGACGCAGACCGTTACGGTCCAAGGTAGCACCAATCATGTTACCGTCAGTAAATGCCACTGCTGCCGGGCCATCCCATGGCTCCATCAACGCAGCGTGGTATTCGTAGAAAGCACGACGTTCTTCATCCATCAGCGCATTGCCTGACCATGCTTCAGGAATCAGCATCATCATTGCGTGCGGCAGACTGTAACCACCGGCCACCAGCAATTCCAGACAGTTATCAAAACAAGCTGAGTCTGACTGACCGTCAACAATCAATGGCCACAGTTTTTCCAGATCTTCACCGAGCAGGGTAGAGCGCATCGCATCATGACGTGCCGCCATCCAGTTAACGTTGCCCTGTACGGTATTGATTTCACCGTTATGCGCAATCATGCGGAACGGATGTGCAAGATCCCAAGCCGGGAAAGTATTGGTTGAAAAGCGCTGATGCACCAGTGCCAGTGCTGACACTACGCTTTCGTCATTCAAATCTGTGTAATAAACACCCACTTCATTTGCCAGCAGCATGCCTTTGTAGACAATGGTGCGCGATGACAGTGAGGGGATGTAAAACGCTGCGTTGTCCTGCAGATCAAGATCACGCACCGCATGTTCAATGCGCTTGCGGATCACAAATAGCTTGCGCTCGAATGAAGGTGCGTCAAAAAGGTCGTTGTCCGCATTTGCACTGGCTACAAACACCTGACGCATTGTCGGCTCAACATCACGCGCTGCCTGTGCGATATTGCTGTTATCTACCGGCACATCGCGCCAGCCCAGCAACACCTGATTTTCTTCCGAAATAATATTATTGATTAGCGCTTCGCAGGCTTCACGGTTTTTAGCAGCCTGAGGTAAAAATACGTTACCTACCGCATAGCGTCCGCTAGCAGGCAATTGCATATTGAGCTTGGCTGCCTCTTTGCGCATGAAAGCATCAGGTAACTGCATCAGCAGCCCCGCGCCGTCGCCCAGCTTTGGATCATAACCAGTAGCACCGCGATGGGTCAGGTTGGTCAGTAATTCCAAGCCTTTTTGCACGATATCGTGAGTTTTATTGCCTTTGATATGTGCCACAAAGCCAACGCCACAAGCGTCGCGCTCGTTGGAAGGGCTATATAAACCCTGCTTGACAGGCTGGCCAGAACCACTTGAATTCAGGCTAATGGACGCATTGCCATTGTGCACAGCAGGTGCGTTTTCGAAACCAATTGAGTTACTTAAATCTGATGCCATATTATCTAATCACAAAACATTTAGCGGAACCTTCAAGTTTACCGCTAAATGCCTATGAGTTCAATAAGATAGAACTTAAAGATAAATATTTTTTAATAAATATGATTTAATGAAATTAACATCAACACTGGAGCACCAGTGTGGGCTTAGTGTGATGCCAACGCAGCAAAAGCTTTTTTTGCCACCGCAACCGTGAATGCAATATCTTCATCTGTATGTGCTGCTGACACAAAACCGGCCTCAAATGCAGATGGCGCAAGATAAATACCTGCATCCAGCATAATATGGAAAAATTGATTAAAATTTTCTTTATTGGATTGCATGACCTCATCAAAACTAGTCGGGCATTTCTCGCTGAAATAAAGGCCAAACATGCCGCCCACGCTTTGTGCAGTGAACACCACACCAGCTTCTTTCGCTGCCGCCACTAAACCATCGACCAGTTTTTTAGTCTGCGCTGCAAGTTTCAGATGAAAATCAGGCGCCTGAATCAGTTTCAATGTCATTAGTCCTGCCGTCACAGCAACCGGGTTGCCAGAAAGCGTACCCGCCTGATATACCGCACCTACTGGTGCCAGGCACTGCATAATATCCTTACGACCGCCAAATGCGCCTACCGGCAAACCGCCGCCGATCACTTTACCCAGCGTCGTGAGGTCAGGCTTGATGTTGTACAACGCCTGCGCACCACCCAGATGCACACGAAAACCGGTCATGACTTCATCAAAAATCAGCACAGTGCCATGTTGAGTGCATAACTCACGCAGTGTTTGTAAAAACTCCATGTGCGGTACCACCAGATTCATATTGCCAACTACCGGCTCAATAATCACACACGCAAGCTCATCGCCCATGGCAGCAAATAATTCTTTAAGCGCTTCGGTATTGTTGTACTCGAGCGTTAAGGTATGCGCTGCCACTTCGGCCGGAACACCAGCAGAACTTGGAACACCCGCCTGGTTATTCTTACCAAACGTCAGCAAGCCCGAACCGGCTTTCACCAGCAAAGCATCTGAATGGCCGTGGTAACAGCCTTCAAACTTCACAATCTTGCTGCGACCGGTAAAGCCGCGCGCAACACGAATCGCACTCATGGTCGCTTCGGTACCGCTGCTCACCAGACGCACCTGCTCCATGCTTGGCACCAGCTTGTTAATCAGCTGCGCAATCTCCAGCTCCAGACCGGTTGGTGCGCCGAATGACAGACTATTCGCTGCAACCTCCTGCACCGCCTTAATCACTTCCGGGTGGGCATGGCCCAAAATCATCGGCCCCCATGAGTTGATGTAATCGATGTATTCCTTACCGTCGACGTCCCACAACTTGGAACCCAATCCTTTTTTGAAAAAAACCGGTGTACCGCCTACGCTGCGAAAAGCACGTACCGGCGAGTTCACACCGCCGGGGATAAGTTGCTGGGATTGATCAAATAACTGCTGCTGATTAACTGATGTCATATGCTTTTACTTCTCTGTTTAAGGTACCTTGTAATTATCTTGCGTCATCAGATCAATGCCGCACTCTAAGTTTTCTATCCATGAGATAAATTGATTCACCATTGCCTTGCCGACAAACGGACGGCCATGCTGCGGCACAATAGACTCTACATCCAGCGTACGCAACATATTGGCCCAGAAGCGGCACGCTTTGTTAGAAGTCATGTATCGCTTATGGAAGCCAAGCATTGCCGGCAAGTGCGCATTAAAATCAGTTACCGGCTCAACAGCCAACTCTGCCGACACTAATGACGCACCCAAATCACCCGAAAACAGGATTTTACTGGCTACATCATAGAACTGGAAGTTACCTTCAGAATGCAGGAAGTGCGCAGGTAACGCCTTGATAATCGTATTGCCAAGCTGAATATCCATGCCCTGATCCGGAATACCAATAATACGATTTTCTGTATTACCCACACCACAAAAATGCGGTAAAAAGCGTTCCCAGATCGCCGGCGCCATGACCGTACACTCGGTACCTATCAGCCATTTGTTGATAGATGCCACAATATCCGGATCCTGATGTGATGCGAGGATATATTCCAGTTTACGGAAATTAAAATATTTACCCATACCCACCATCAGAGCGCTGTAGGTCATATTACCACCCGGATCAATCAGGGCACCGTGCCCGTCCGTTACAATCAGAAACTGATTAGACTGCACAGCTTCTGAGGAAGACTTGTCTGCCAGGTCATTGAATACAATACAGACATGGCTCCCGTTGTTAAATAGCTCTTTGGCCACAGTTATACCCCTAAAAATTTATTTTTATAATGTCACATACGTTAATATGCCTACTTAACGCTCAATACGCAACATAACCTTTATTGGTAAGTGGATAAAATCTGTGAAAATTGGCGTGCCGTGGCTTCTATAGATTGCCCAGCTTCGCCAGCAGGATTAAACAACGCACCAACAACTGCAATGGCATTGGCACCGGCCTCTATTGCCTGCGCAGCATTGCCAAGATTAATGCCGCCGATTGCCACCAGGGGAATGTCTATTGACTGCCGCGCTTGCGTGAATAAACTCAATGGCGCAGCCAGTGCATTGGGTTTAGTGCCAGAGGCAAAACAAGCACCGAACGCAGCATAATCTGCACCGGCCTCTGCTGCCGCTAAAGCCAGATCCATCCGGTTGTAGCAAGAAGCGCCGAGAATCTTGCCGGCACCCAACCTGACACGCGCTTCAGCTAAATTGCCGTCATCTGCGCCCAAATGTACGCCATCTGCATCCAACGTCAGGCAAAGTTTAATAGAATCATTAATAATGAACGGCACCTGATATTGCCTGCACAATGGCAAAATGGCGCGCGCCTGCTGCGTTTGCAGTTTGTGATCTGCATGTTTATTGCGGTATTGCAGGACATTGATGCCGCCACGCAGCGCCGCCTCGACTTTGGCTAGCAGCACGTCTGTGTTTTGCTCATCCGGCGTAACGGCGTATAAGCCCTTGATCATATATGACAAATTGGCCATGCAGAATTTTTTAATGCGCTTTTACGCTGCCATCTCCGGGATTGATGACAGGATCTTCCTCATCACGCGCCCAGAACATACGGTCAGGAATGTACTGCCCCATACCTGGCCTGAAACCGTTTTTCAGGGTCTGCCATGTATACTCCTGCGCTTCCAGCACAGCATCCTCAATACTTAAGCCATGCGCCATACAGGCGGCAATTGCACTGGTAAGTGTGCAGCCAGACCCATGATAACTACCGGGCAAGCGCTCCCATTTGTAAGCTTTAATCAGCTTGTCATTACCATACAGCGTATTCGTCACTTCCTGTGTGCGCTCATGTGTACCGGTAATCAGCACGTATTCGCTACCCATAGCCAGCAATCGGGCTGCCGCTCCATCTAGCGAAGTCAGTGCCACTTCATCTGTTTCCTCTGCATAGGCAAACCTGCGCGCTTCGAGACTATTTGGCGTAATCAACGTCGCTTGCGGAAACAGCAACTCAGTCATCGCGCTCATCATTTCATCATTGGTGAACTCGTCACCACGGCCAGAAGTCAGTATCGGATCTATCAGCAATGGCACGTCCGGATAGTCGGCCATGATCTCGGCGATGACCGCAATATTTTCAACCGAACCCAGCAAACCCAGTTTGAAAGCAGATACCTGCACATCTTCCAGAATTGCACGCGCCTGATCATTCACCCAATCAGCATCCATTGCCAATACACCATCAACACCAACCGTATCTTGCGTAGTAATAGCAGTCACCACAGAAAGAGGATGGCAGCCAATACTGGCAAAAGTAAGAATATCCGCCTGCAGGCCTGCACCGCCGCTGGGGTCTGTGCCCGCAAAAGTCATTACTGAAGGAGGTGCCTGATTAGCCATAATGTTTACCACTGATGTTTACTTAAAGTTGGAGCGGGTGACGGGAGTCGAATCTCTACCGCTATAAAACCTCTAACTACTTATTGACGCAGGGCTTTACCCCTAAATACAAAAGCTGTTAAATAAATTTGCACCCCTAAATAGAAGTGACTTAAATAGCATTTTACATTGCCGAATGCTAATGAATCCATCATTTATAGATTTATTATGATGCTTTACCATGAGTCCTTTGCCGGTTGGGCAAGGTTAGTTCGAATCAGCCTTAGCGATTTAGAGCTAAAAACTGTTTCTGCATTTTGTGCATATTGGTTACGATCGATATCTTTTCCTCCAAATATTAAAACATAATTGTAGATCTCCTTTATGTTTTCGTACTTTGGCAAATCTGTTGCCAGATCATCCAGCCTTGCCCTCGTGACTAATGGAACATATTCTTCTCGGTATGCAACCCAGAATGGCTGGAATGGCCAAACAAACATATTCGACAACAGTGTTGAACGGTCTATAACACTATATGCGCCGGCATGCGCTGAAATTGAATCTGGGCCAACTGGCTTATTTAATATGATGGTAGCCACCTTCGACCCCTCTGGAATCTTTTGCAACACTGCCCTGACCTGCCTGTATTCGGCATCACGCAATAACCACTCCCTAGCTGCATTTAAACTCATTAGCACCACAATTACTGCTATCACGCCCAGCATCACATTCGGCTTAAATTTTCGATGCTGACCGACTTCCAGACCAGACCATAAAATTAGCCCAAGCGCCGGGATAAGCCTAACATCAAGAAACCTGGAACCGAATCCCGCAAACGGAAGCAAAAATATACAGATAGCAAGCGCACTGGCCATCCATTTAACCGATGCATTCAACTTTAACAGCCCTTCACGAAATCCAACATAAAGTGCAAAAACGAGAAAAACTCCAAATATGGCCTGCCCCATAACATAGCCGGAGACACATATCGATGGTGAAATTATTAAAAGTATGAGCTTGTATTTGAGCCAGATATATATAATTTGCAGTAATGAATGCTCCATTGGAGCTGGAGTATAGGTTCCCGCTGATACTGATATCAGAATATGCAGCACAACTACGGGAATAAATTGTGTCATGGATAATAATAATGCTTTTAATGCAGATCGACTCTTCAGACCAAACTTCGATTGTGCGCATCCAACCTCATAACTCAATACACAAACGGCATAAACGCCAAATGCACTCAGATGACAGAGATATAGCAGAATACAACCCGCAGAAAAGGCAACCCAATGAAATAATCTGCTGTTATTTCTGGCGTAAATCCATGCGGCAAGCAACCAGAAAGCTAAACCAAGACCAAAAAGATAATTCAACAAACCCAATTGAAACATCGCATTTTGAGCAAAAAATAGTACCCCCAGCGATAAATAACTGACTTTGCCATTGATTACACGGCCTAAAACTACGGCACCTGATGTCAGTGACAACATCGCAAGCGAAGCAAAAACTTTGAGCGCAAGCATTAGGCTCATGCCCTTGGCCAGTAAGGGCACTAGCACTTCCATTGCCAAATTAGTCCCGATCTTCAGCTGCCTGAGGGTGTAATACTGCTGCAATGCCTCAGAATCTGATAAATGTATCAGAATATGCAGTCTAGCCAGATGATTTGGAAAGTCTACGATGTCAGGATATTGCACCCAATAAAGCGGAAACTGTGTCACCGCAAAAAGCGCAAGGAAAATCAATACAAAATATTTTGTTGCAACTATGTGAGTTTGCATCTGGTGACAATTTTACATGTGATCGTTGATTTGATTATTTTCTACACCAACCTAAGGTAATTTAAGTGGCTATAGTTTGAGCGTAACAATTTTGTGAGGTTTTAACAAGAAGGCTCAGAGTATCTGGAGCGGGTGACGGGAATCGAACCCGCGTATCGAGCTTGGGAAGCTAGCGTTCTACCATTGAACTACACCCGCACAGCGCACCATTTTACTGTATTTTACCTGCTACCTGTTATCTGCTTAAGCGGGTATTTTTCAAAAAACCAATTAGAACTCGAGTGGATTCACATCCACAGCCCATCTGACTTTTGCTGCCATTTTATGCGCTCTCATCTGGCTAACCAGATGTTTTAGTAGCTGATGCAAGGCCGGGCGCTGCTTTGCCTGCATGAGTACGTAACCGCGCTCCATGCCTTTCAGGCGCTCCATCTGCGGCCGTACCGGGTCGTACACAAGAACTTGATCACTCAAGCTGCGTGCCTGCGCAAATGCGAGTTGCAGAAATTGCTGCACCAAAGTGTAATCATTCGCCTCTGCACGTAGCAGCGCTGTGAACACATAAGGTGGAAACTGCATCTGCTGCCGCTCTTCCAGCAAAACATTGGCATAGCTTTCATAATCCTGAATGCGCAGAGCATTAAACAGCGCGTGATCAGGAAACTGGGTCTGGATAATCACCTGGCCAGCCTTATCCGCACGCCCGGCACGGCCTGCCACTTGCATCAGTTGCGCAAACAGGCGTTCACTGGCACGAAAGTCCGGACTATGTAAGGCACTATCGGTATCAATCACGCCAACTAAAGTCAGGTTAGGAAAATCATGCCCTTTGGCCAGCATTTGCGTGCCAACCAGAATATCGATCTCTTGATTATGCACACGATCCAGAATCTCAACCAGCGCATTTTTACGGCTAATACTGTCACGGTCTACCCTTGCGATGCGCGCTTCAGGCAACAATTGCGCAAGCGTCTGTTCCAGACGCTGCGTACCGTGCCCAGTGGGATGCAAGTCTGCGTCACCACAGCTTGGGCATTGATGCGGTATGCGCTGCTCATGGCCGCAATGATGGCAACGCAGCTTTCTCTGACCTAAATGTACCACCAAACGACTGCTACAGCGCGTGCACGGCGCGATCCAGTGACAGGCTGAGCACAGCAGAACCGGCGAATAGCCGCGACGGTTAATAAAGAGCAGGGACTGCTCTTTGCGCTCCAGCCTTAAGCGTAGGGCGGTAATCAGCTGTGGCGTAAAGCCATGCTGCAGATTCACCTTGGTCGTATCAATACAGTCTATCTGTGGCAGCTGTGCCGCTGATACAGCGCGCTCTTTTAAGCGCAGTAATCCATACTTACTGGCTTGATTCGAATTTACGGTCGCGTTATACCAGGTTTCAAGGGCAGGTGTGGCGGAACCCAAGACTACCGGGATATTCAGGCGCTTGGCACGCACCATCGCCACATCGCGCGCGTGATAACGCATACTATCCTGCTGTTTGTAGGAGCTATCATGCTCTTCATCAATAATAATGAGCTTTAAATCGGGTAGCGGCGTAAAAATTGAGAGCCGTGTACCAATAATGATTTTTGCCGCACCTGATTGTGCCAGCTGCCAATGATGTAAACGCTCACTCTCACTCAGATTACTATGCAAGCTGACTAAAGGAAAATCTGGCAGGCGACTCCTGAAACGTGCTTCCAGCTGCGGCGTCAGGTTGATTTCAGGCACCAGTACCAGCACCTGAGCACTTTCATGTCGCAATGCATATTGCATCAGGCGGATGTAAACTTCCGTCTTACCGCTGCCGGTAATTCCGTGCAGCAGCCATGCTTTAAACACGTCCGATTCTGCGGTAATTTGCTGCACTGCATGCATTTGTTCTGCATTAAGCTTTGGTTCTACAGCTTCGGCAATTGCCATGACGCGCTGAAACGCAAGCACCCTCTCACAGCTTGCATATCCTGAATCTACCAGTGCTTTTACTGCCTTACGTGCAGTGCCTGAAATATCATCTAGCTCAGCTTCTGTTAACTGGTTTGCTGCCTGCAAAGCAGACAATACACTACGCAACACTTTTTGTTTTTTAGGAATATCTTCAACGTCAGCTTCACGGCCTGCATCGGTTAATTGATACAGGTATTGTTTACGTGAAACGGCAGGGGCGATCTGGCGCAACCGCGCCGGCAGGGAAGACAGCAGCGCCTGACCAAACGGGTATTGATAATAATCTGCACTGAATTTAATCAGGCTCAGCATTTCCGCATCCAGCGGCGTTTCTTCGTTAAACGCCTGCAAAATAGACTTCAGTTTTTCTATCGCAATATCACTGCTGTCAGCAATATCCATCACAATACCGATCTGATTGCGGCTGCCGAACGGAACTAAAACACGCTGGCCGACTTGCACGTCATGCTCGCCGCTCAAGTAATCAAACAAGCGGTCTAGTGGTACATCAAGTGCGATTTTGAGGATAGTTTCAGGCAAAATTGTTCGAATAACGTATGTTTAAAGAAAAAATGACAGCAGTAGGTTAAAATAGCACTTTTAGCTTTTATGCAATTATTGTGAAAACACATCTTAACCAATTATTAGCAACAGCCGCAAAAACAATCGCGCCGGATATGGCCGATTTGCACATTGTGCTGGAGCGCCCGAAGTCAGCAGAACATGGTGATTTTGCCACAAATCTGGCACTTGTTCTGGCCAAGCCGCTAAAACAGAATCCTCGCGTGATTGCCACGCAGATTATCGACGCACTGCCTGCCAGCGAATATATCGCTAAAACAGAAATCGCAGGTGCCGGTTTTATCAATTTCTTTTTAAACCCGCAATCCAAGCAGGTTGTAATTAAAGAAGTGCTTAAAGCAGGCGACCAATTCGGCCGCAATAATAGCGGCAGCAACCAAAAAGTGCAGGTCGAGTTTGTGTCTGCCAACCCGACTGGCCCATTGCATGTAGGCCATGGCCGCGGTGCGGCAGTAGGCGATTGTTTAGCGCGCCTACTGGATGCAAACGGCTGGGATGTCACGCGTGAGTTCTACTACAACGATGCCGGCGCACAGATTGATAACCTCACGATTTCCGTGCTGGCACGCTGCAAGGGCATTTCAACTGAGCATGAAAGCTTCCCGGAAAATGGCTATCGCGGTGAATACATTAATGATATTGCCGCGGCTTTCCTGACCAAGCATACTGTTGTTGCAGACGACATTGAAGTAACCGCCAGCGGCGACATCAATGATCTGGAATCCATCCGCGCGTTCAGCGTTGCCTATCTGCGCCACGAGCAGGATCTGGACTTAAAAGCATTTCAAATCAAGTTTGATGTATTTTCACTGGAAAGCGCACTCTACAAAAACGGCAGGGTAGAAGATACCGTGCAGGCGCTGATTAAAAGCGGCCATACCTATGAAGAAAACGATGCATTGTGGCTTAAGACCACGGACTTTGGTGATGACAAAGACCGCGTAATGCGTAAAACCGATGGCGGCTACACCTATTTTGTACCCGATGTAGCCTACCATGCAGAAAAATGGCAGCGTGGTTTTGTGCGTGTCATTAACGAGCAGGGCGCCGACCACCATAGCACCATCACCCGTGTGCGTGCCGGCTTGCAGGCTTTAGACATCGGCATTCCTCAGGGATGGCCTGATTACGTACTGCACCAGATGGTAACGGTGATGCGCGGTGGCGAAGAAGTCAAACTCTCAAAACGTGCAGGTAGTTACGTCACACTGCGCGACCTGATTGAAGAGGTTGGCTGCGACGCCACCCGTTATTTTCTGGCAGCGCGCCGTGCTGATTCACAACTGGTATTTGATATTGACCTGGCACGCAGCCAAAGCAACGACAACCCGGTGTACTACATTCAATATGCGCACGCCCGCATTTGCAGCGTATTGAGCCAATGGGATGGCGATGTGAATAATCTGATATTCACCGACCTCACGCCACTGGATAATGCACATGAGACCGCATTGATGCAGCGCTTGAGCGAATATCCTGAAGTGGTTGCCAATGCTGCTACCGAGCTGGCGCCGCACGTTGTTGCCAACTACCTGAAAGAATTGGCGAGTGACCTGCACAGTTATTACAATGAATACAAATTCCTGATTGATGATGAGCCACTCAAACTGGCTCGCCTGAGTCTGATTCGTGCAACGCAGCAAGTGCTTAAAAATGGCCTGGATTTGCTTGGCGTTGCAGCTATACAAAAAATGTAATTTCAATTTTGATGTAGTAACTATATAAAATTGGAAGAAAGATAAGGATTAACAATGAGCAGAGATTACAAACCCAACCCGGAACGCACAAGAGGCCAGAGCAAAGGCAGCCCCTTCTTTTCTGGTTTATTAGTTGGTTTTTTGCTGGGTGTGGCGGCATCGTTAGCTGTTGTCATGTACATCAAAGGTGGCGAAAGTCCTTTTGCAACGCAGGCTGATGTTAAAAAACCTATCGCAGAAAAAATTGCAGAAGATGCCAAGAAGTCTGCTGCAGCTGATAGTGAAAAGCCAGCGGATGGCTCAGCAGAAAGCGATAAAGCGCGTTTCGATTTTTACACGATACTGCCAGGCAGTGAGAGCAAAGTAAGCGCCGAAGAACTTAGCATAAAGGATCAACAACCAGTTGTCGAATATTCCTATTATTTGCAGGTTGGTGCTTTTCAAACTGGCGAAGACGCAGACAACATGAAAGCCAAACTTGCTTTACAAGGTTTTGAAGCAGTCGTGCAAACTGCTACTATTCCTGACAAAGGCGTATGGCATCGCGTGCGTGTAGGCCCACTCAACAACCTCGATGAAATCAACAAAGCCAAAAATGATTTAGCAGCGAATGGTTTCAAAACTGATTTAATAAAAGTGAATAACGAAAACCAATAGTCCGAAACATGGTCTGTATTGCATTAAGCTTGCTTAAACTTCAGGAACGTTTAATTACTTTGTCAGCCGAATGCTAGATCGATGCGTTGTTGTAGTTGTCACATTTTTAATATAGCCAGATTAAGCACAGATTTTAAGACCATAAAAAACAATATAGTTAAAACAAATAGTTAAAAAGGAAAAATGAATGAAAAAGTTACTTGCCGCTTTAATGTTGCTGGCCTCATTTAATGTCATGGCAGCAGACCCGGAAATGGGTAAAGAGTTTGACAGAACTGCACAGGCTATCCCAAACGAAAATGCTAACAAGATCGAAGTTGTTGAGCTGTTCTGGTACGGCTGTGGCCACTGCCACCACATGGAAGCACCATTAAACGCATGGGTAAAAAAATTACCGGCAGATGTAACATTTAAACGCGTGCCCGGCTTACCTAATGCATCATGGGCACCGATGGCCAAAGCTTATTACGCTATGGAAACATTGGGTGTTCTGGAAAAACTGCATAGCCCGCTATTTAATGCTATCCACAAACAAAAAAGCCTGAACCCAACTGATGAAAAAGCAGCCATTGACTGGATCACCAAGCAAGGCGGCTTGGACAAAGTTAAAGTAGAAGAGGCATTCAACGCATTCTCTACTAACTCTAACTTGAAACGTGCCGCCAACTTCTTCCGTGCATCAGGCGCAACCGGTGTGCCGAGCCTGGTAATTAATGGTCAGTTCATCACTTCAAGCACTATGGCTGGCAACAATGATGCTGCTTTAAAAACTGCGGATTACATCATCACCAACATCCGTGCTGATAAAGCGAAAGCTGCTGCTCCAGCAAAAAAGTAGCAGCACCCACTCACTGGTTTAAAGCACTTTATCAAAAAGTCTTTAACTGGTGATGCTGTAAACACGTGCTGAACTTCAAAAAAAACCCGTTTATACCTTGATGGTAAAACGGGTTTTTTGTATTGATAATTAATATAGTCATTCAGTCATAACCCATTAATGAAAGATAGTCATGAAAGTTTTTATCACAGGCGCATCCAGCGGTATCGGTGAAGCTCTTGCTCATGCTTATGCAAAGCGTTATCAAAATGAAAATGCAATTATTGGAGTGGCCGCCAGACGCAGTGAGCACTTACAAGCATTACGTCAAACTTTAGAAGCGCACTACAACATCAAATGCGCCATTTATACCTTGGATGTACGCGATGCTGCTGCACTTAGCGCTGCGGCTGATGACTACATACGGCAGTTTGGGGCACCTAATATCGTGATTGGCAGTGCGGGTGTGAGTAGCGGTACGCTCACAGAAAATGCCGATGACACACACGCATTTCAGGCAATCATGGACATTAACGTCACCGGGCTAGTGAATACCTTTCAGCCATTTATCAACGCTATGCGCTTAGCTGCAAAAAATGGTCACATAGCACAATTAGTTGGTATTGCCAGTGTTGCAGGCATACGCGGCCTACCAGGCGCAGGGGCATATAGCGCATCAAAAGCTGCGGCCATTGCCTATCTGGAAAGCCTGCGTGTGGAAATGCTGCATCACAACATCGCTGTGACCACGATCGCGCCGGGTTACATTCGTACGCCAATGACTGATATCAACACTTACAGCATGCCGTTTTTGATGGATGCAGATATTGCTGCCGCTAAGTTTGTGAATGCGATTGAAAACAAACGCCGCTTTATAGTGATTCCATGGCAGATGGGCTGGGTGGCAAGATTGATGCGCTTGATTCCGCCGGTGTTATGGGATTTTATGGCGAAGAATGCGCCGCATAAACCAAAAATTAATGTGGAGTAATATTTAGCCACTCATGTAACCGTCATACTGGCGTAGGCCGGTATGACGATGTTTGAAACTTTATCGAGTAATCGGTTTGTAGCGAATGCGTTTTGGTTTCGCGCCTTTGGCGCCGAACTTGCCACGGTTTTTTGTGGCTTAGTTTCGGCGGACATGCCAGTTACTGGTACGGAAGGCTTTCTAACAAACCAAACTAATGATTATCGCGTAATCGGTTTGTAGCGAATGCGCTTAGGTTTCGCGCCTTCCTCACCCAAACGTTTACGCTTATCTGCCTCATATTCCTGATAGTTACCGTTAAAGAATGTCCATTGTGAATCACCCTCGGCTGCCAAAATATGCGTAGCGATACGATCCAGGAACCAGCGATCATGCGAGATCACTAGTACACAGCCGGCAAACTCAAGCAATGCGTCTTCCAATGCACGCAGCGTTTCCACATCAAGGTCATTTGACGGCTCATCCAGCAGCAGCACGTTACCGCCGGAAATCAGCGTTTTAGCCAGATGCAGACGACCGCGTTCACCACCTGATAACTGACCGACGATTTTCTGTTGATCGCCGCCTTTAAAGTTAAAACGACCAATGTAAGCACGCGATGGCGTTTCATAACGACCCACGGTTAAAATATCTGAGCCACCTGAAATCTCATCAAACACTGATTTATCGTTACTGAGGTCATCACGGCTCTGGTCAACATAAGCCAGTTTAACGGTCTGGCCAATGTTCACAGTACCGCTATCTGGCTGTTCTTTACCGGTGATCATTTTAAACAGAGTAGACTTACCGGCACCGTTCGGGCCGATAATGCCCACAATGGCACCCGCAGGGATACTAAAGCTCAGGTTATCAATCAGCAGGCGGTCTTTGAACGCTTTGCTTACACCGTCAAATTCGATGACCTGGTCACCTAATCGCTCACCGGCAGGGATGAAAATCTCCTGCGTTTCATTACGTTTCTGGTATTCAGCACTTGCCAGCTCTTCATAGCGGGCGATACGCGCCTTGCTCTTGGCCTGACGCGCTTTAGGATTCTGACGCACCCACTCCAGTTCGGTATTCAGTGCCTTACGGCGTGAAGACTCTTGAGATTCTTCCAGCGCTAAACGTGCTTGCTTTTGATCCAGCCAGCTTGAATAGTTGCCTTTCCATGGAATACCATGACCGCGATCCAGCTCGAGAATCCATTCTGCTGCGTTATCCAGGAAATAACGGTCATGGGTGACTGCCACAACGGTACCCGGGAAGCGTACCAAGAATTGTTCCAGCCATTCCACAGACTCAGCATCCAAGTGGTTGGTCGGCTCATCCAGCAACAGCATATCCGGCTTGGATAACAGTAATTTACACAAAGCCACACGACGCTTTTCACCACCGGAAAGCGGGCCGATTTTTGCATCCCATGCCGGTAAGCGCAGCGCATCAGCGGCTACTTCCAGCTGGTGTTCAACATCTGAGCCGCTGGCGGCAATGATATTTTCATATTTGGCCTGCTCTTCTGCCAATTTGTCAAAATCGGCATCCGGGTCAGCATAGGCTGCATACACTTCTTCCAGCTTCTGCTTGGCTTGCATCACTTCACCCATGCCGGATTCAACTTCTTCACGCACGGTTTTATCCGGGTCCAGCTGTGGCTCCTGCGGCAGGTAGCCGATAGAGATACCCGGCTGCCATTGCACTTCACCCTCAAATTCTTTATCGACACCCGCCATAATGCGTAGCACGGTAGACTTACCGGAGCCGTTCAAGCCCAGCAAGCCGATTTTGGCACCGGGAAAGAAAGACAGGGAAATGTCTTTAATGATCTGTTTTTTAGGAGGAACAATTTTGCTCACGCGGAGCATGGACATTACATACTGGGCCATAACGAAACTTTACTTGATTACAAAGAATGAAAGCTTAACAGAAACATGACATAACAAGGTATACCCATTATGACCTACGCTAATCGGTATAATGCGTTTATAGAAATGCCCAAAACATAAGACAAATTCAGAAACAACTAATTAGAACAAATAATCATGGCAATCAAATCAACTATATACAAAATCGACCTGCAAATCGCGGATATGGATCGCCATTATTACGCTACTCACAATTTGACCTTGGCGAGACACCCTTCCGAAACTGATGAGCGCCTGATGGTGCGGCTGGTTGCGTTTATGCTGTTTGCCACAGATACGCTTGCTTTTGGTAAAGGCTTGAGTGACGATGAAGAGCCGGATTTATGGCAGAAAGATCTGACCGGTGCCATTGAACTATGGATAGATGTAGGCCTGCCAGATGAACGTGAGGTGCGCAAAGCTTGCGGCCGCGCTAAACAGGTTGCGGTTGTACTGTACGGTGGGCGCATTGCTGATATGTGGTGGGACAATAATAAAAAGGCACTATTGAAGCAGAATAACCTGACCGTCATCAATCTAACGGATACGCAGGAAATAGCCGACATCGCATCGCGCGGTATGGCGATCAGCTGCACGATTCAGGATAAAGAGATTATGCTCGGGCATGCTACTGGCAGCGTGGAAATCAAGCCTGTTATTCTGAAATGATTCAAAGTCTCACCCTGCTCCAAGATAACTATATGATAACCAAGTTATACGCGTGAAGCCGTATAGATATAACCGTAACAATGTGCGAGTATTATTTATCTGCATCAAATAATGCCATCATCAATAACGTTATAAAACGTAAATCTGGAGAGAAAAATCATGAGTGCGGTAACAGCCAAACTGTCGCAGAAAGAACTTGAAGATATCAACGCCTACTGGCGAGCCTGCTGTTATCTGGCTGCAGGCATGATTTACCTGCGCGGCAATCCGCTATTAAAAGAACCGTTACGTGAGGAACACATTAAAGGCCGGCTTCTAGGGCATTGGGGTTCAAGTCCAGGCCTGGCGTTCACTTATACGCATCTTAACCGACTCATCAATAAATATGACCTGGATGCCATTTTCCTTGCAGGCCCCGGCCACGGAGCTCCCGGCATACTAGCACCCACCTATCTTGAAGGCACTTATAGCGAAGTTTACCCAAATAAAGGGGAGGACGAAGACGGCATGCAGCAGTTTTTCAAAGAGTTTTCGTTTCCGGGCGGCATCGGCAGTCACTGCACGCCAGAAATGCCGGGCTCTATCCACGAAGGCGGCGAGCTGGGTTACAGTGTTTCACATGCGTTTGGCGCGGCCTACGACAACCCGGATTTGCTGGTAACAGTCATGGTGGGGGACGGGGAAGCAGAAACCGGACCGCTGGCAACATCATGGCACTCCAACAAGTTTTTGAATCCGATACGCGATGGCGCGGTGCTGCCGGTGCTGCACCTCAACGGTTACAAGATTAACAACCCAACCTTGTTATCACGCATTTCTCACGAAGAGCTGGAAGACCTGTTCAAAGGTTATGGCTGGACACCGCATTTTGTTGAAGGCAACGACCCGATGGAGATGCATGCCAAGATGGCAGCAACCATGGAACAGTGCGTGCAGGAAATCCGTCATCTGCAACAGGAAGCCCGTAGTAGCGGCAAACCTACGCGTCCGCGCTGGCCGATGATTATCCTGCGCTCGCCCAAAGGCTGGACTGGCCCGAAAGAAGTGGATGGCCATAAGGTTGAAGCATTCTGGCGTGCACATCAAGTACCGTTGGGTAACGTAATCGGCAATCCTAAACACCTCGAACAGCTTGAACAATGGCTGCGCAGCTACAAACCGCAGGAACTGTTCGACGATTCCGGCAAACTGAAACCCCACCTGAAAGCACTTGCGCCCAAAGGCACTCGCCGCATGAGTGCAAACCCGATTGCCAACGGCGGTCTAATCCGCAAAGAGCTGCGTATGCCGGATTACCGTGACTACGCCGCCAAGCTGCCAGGCCCCGGCAAGATCAGTGTTGGCAATACGCATCCGCTGGGAGAGTTTCTGCGTGACATCATGCAGCGCAATATGCAGAATTTCCGCGTTTTCGGACCAGATGAAAATACCTCCAATAAACTCGATAGCGTTTATGAAGTGAGCAAAAAAACCTGGCTGGCGGATTATTTGCCGGAAGATGCTGACGGCGGTGAACTGTCACCCGATGGCCGAGTTATGGAAATGCTATCCGAACACACGCTGGAAGGCTGGCTGGAAGGTTACCTGCTCAGCGGCCGCCATGGCTTTTTCTCCACTTACGAAGCGTTTGTGCATGTGATTGATTCCATGTTTAACCAGCACGCCAAATGGCTGGACATGTGCAAAGCCGTACCTTGGCGCGCGCCGATATCGTCGCTTAACCTGCTGATCACCTCCACCGTATGGCGGCAGGATCACAATGGCTTCACACATCAGGACCCAGGCTTTCTGGATGTGGTCGTCAATAAGAGCCCGAACGTCACGCGCATTTACCTGCCGCCCGATGTAAACTGCCTGTTATCGGTAGCAAACCATTGCCTGAAGAGCACCGATTACATCAATGTGATTGTTGCAGACAAGCAGAAACATTTACAGTATCTGGATATGGATGCTGCCATTAAACACTGTGCCAAAGGTCTGGGCATCTGGGAATGGGCGAGCAACGATGGCAACAGCGAACCGGATGTAGTGATGGCAAGCGCCGGTGACATTCCAACCAAAGAGGCATTGGCTGCTGTTGTGCTGTTGCGTGAGCATTTCCCTGCGCTTAAAGTGCGCTTCATCAACGTAGTCGACCTCTACAAGCTGACACCGTCCTGTGTGCATCCGCACGGTTTGTCTGACGACGATTTTGATAGCCTGTTCACGATTGATAAACCTGTCATTTTCAACTTCCACGGTTACCCTTGGCTCATCCACCGCATGACTTATCGTCGCAAAAATCACTGCAACCTGCATGTGCGCGGCTATAAGGAAAAAGGCAGCATCAATACGCCGCTGGAGCTTGCAATCCAGAATGAGATCGACCGTTACAGTCTGGTCATGAGTGTGATTGACCATATCCCGGCGCTGCACGTAGCCGGTGCCCATGTGAAAGAGCAAATGCGCAACAAACAGCTCGAATGCTGCCAATACGCCTATGAGTATGGGGTCGACCTGCCGGAAGCTGGCGATTGGACATGGCCATATTGAGGACACTTCTATCTATGCAGAGTTTGGGATGCAGTACACCCGTAAAGGGCGTGTCCGTAGAACATATGCGCTCAAGCGCATTGTTCATACGCCAAAGGCGCACGGAACGGAGAAACCGAGATCGTATACGGAATACAGCGAGGTTTCGAGTCTATTTAAAATATAGCCGCAACGCAGTAATACGCCCAAATGGTTTAAGCAGGCAATCAGCAAAGCTGATGCTCGCAAAAAATGTATAGATAGGAGCGTCCTTGAGCATACTCACGATCAATTGCGGCTCCTCGAGCCTAAAAGCCAGCCTGTTTCTGACCGATGGCGGCAGACGCAACTTTCGCTATGAACATATCAGTGATGATAAAACGCATAGCCTGCAACAGGCTTTCAATAATCTGCTCGATGACCTGGGCCCTGATAAACCAACGTTGGTAGGGCACCGCTTTGTGCATGGCGGCGATATTACAGACGCTGCCCGTAGCATCGATGACATTGAACGTGCGCGGCTTAATAACCTGATTCACCTCGCGCCCCTGCACTTGCCCAGCAATCTGCTCGGTCTGGATTTATGCCGTAAACTGTTTAAGGTGCCGCAGATTGCCTGCTTTGATACGGCATTCCACGCCAGTATGCCGCCGCTGGCAAAACGCCTGCCGGTTCCCGATGAGTTTGGTCTGCGCCGTTTTGGCTTTCATGGCATTAACTATGCCTATATTGCTAAAACACTGCCGGACATTATTGGTGACACCGCCTACCAAAAGGTAATTGTTGCGCACCTTGGCAGCGGCGCCAGCCTGTGCCTGATGGAAAACCTGAAATCCATTGATACCACGATGGGCTACACACCAGCAGGCGGCATTACCATGGGCACACGCAGCGGTGACTTGGACCCCGGCGTGATGGTGGAACTTGCAAAACGTTACAACCCTGAACAATTAAGCGATATTGTGTTTCATAAAATGGGCTTACTGGCACTCTCTGACGGTGAGAGCGCAGAAATGCAGGACTTGCTGGCAAGTCAAAGCGAACATGCCAAGTTTGCTGTTGAATACTTCTGCCAGCAGGTACGCGGTGCTATCGGCGCTTTGGCAGCCAAAGCGGGCGGGGTAGATGCATTGGTATTCAGCGCCGGCATTGGCGAGCATTCTGCTGAAATCCGCCAGAAAATATGTGCGCCGTTGGCATTCATCGGTTTCAGCTTAAATATGGAACAGAATCAGGCTAACACAACTCAAATTGCACAAGCAGGCAGCAAGCCTATCGTGATTGTTCCAGCTGATGAAGAAATCATGATTCGTGATTTATGCGTGAGAGTAATTGAGTAGATCATGACATTAAAAACCATTATTCACTTTTGTATTGCAGCGCTGCTGACATCAATAGCCCATGCTGAAAGCATAGACGCATCATCAATTGTTGCAGCACATAACAAGTGGCGCGCCGAAGTCGGTGTGCAAGCGCTCAGTCACTCGCCCAAGCTGGCTAAGTCAGCACAGGCTTGGGCGAACCACTTAAAACAATCACGACATTGCGCTATGCAGCATAGCAAACCACAAGGGCGCTATGGTGAGAACCTTTTCTGGGCAAGCCCGCTGATGTGGTCTGATGGCCGTAAAGAATTACGTAAAGTGTCACCAACTGAAGTCATCGATAGCTGGGGCAACGGAAAGTCAGACTATGACCTTGCAAGCAATGCGTGCAAGGCTGGCGCGGTATGTGGCCATTACACACAGATTGTATGGCGCGATACATTAAAAGTGGGTTGCGGCATGGCAACATGCGGTAACACTCATGAGCAGATTTGGGTATGTCATTATTCTCCAGCCGGAAATTTCGTAGGTGAAAAACCTTACTGAATCATTAGCCAACACTGGTGCAAAACGGCCTGCGTCAATAAAAAGTACTGTTACCGCGCGTGTATTTTTTGCCCTGTGGCCGCAAGCTGCCATTCAGCACCAATTACATGCCGTTGCTAAAGAATATCAGGCTAAGTGTAATGCACGGGTGATGCGCGCGGACACCCTGCATATGACTTTACAATTTATAGGCAATATAAAACGCTCGCAGCTACCTGAATTGATAACTGCCGCAGACAGAGTGTCAACTACACCACCATTCCGGCTTGAATTGAGCCTGCTCTCATTCTGGAAACATAATCGCATCGGCTATGCCACATTAACAGCCAGTGAGCCTGTGCTGGAAACGTTAGCCTCAACACTTCAGCATGAGCTTGCAAAAGAAGGTTTTATAACGGATAGCTCCACATTCAGCCCGCACGTTACGCTGTTACGTAACGTTGAGCATATTCTAGCAGCGCAGAGTTTCACGCCGGTGACATGGCTGGTAAATAGCTTCGTTTTAGTGGAATCGGTAACAGTTCACCAGAGAACGCAATACAAAATACTGCATGAATGGCCTTTTGCGTACTGATCAGTCTGCCGACATTGCTACAAAGTTCCCAGCGCTGTAGAAGGATCGTAATATGCTAAACCATGTGCCGTAGCAACGGCCTGGTTGGTTATTTTTCCTTGATGCACATTCAGGCCATTAAGCAAATGCCTGTCCTCACGTAGCGCCTGCAAGCCTTTATCTGCAAGCGCCAGCACGTAAGGTAAGGTAGCATCATTCAGTGCATAAGCAGATGTGCGCGGCACAGAGCCCGGCATGTTGGCAACGCAATAGTGGATAACGTCATCAACGACAAAAGTCGGTGCATCATGTGTGGTTGGATAAGAGCTCTCGCAACAGCCTCCTTGGTCAATCGCCACGTCAACAATCACACTCCCTGATTTCATGCGCTTAACGATATCGCGCGTAATCAGCTTGGGGGCTGCTGCACCGGTTACCAGCACTGCGCCTATGACCAGATCTGCGATTATGCAGTGATGTTCTATTGCTTCCATTGTCGAATAAACGGTATTGAGATGCGGCCCAAACTGCCTTCTGAGCTGGCGTAAGGTGCTGAGATTACGATCCAGCACCGTTACTGATGCACCCATACCAAGCGCAACATCCACGGCATTGGTGCCTACTACGCCAGCGCCGATAACCGTCACCTTAGCCTGCTCAACTCCCGTGACACCGCCCAGCAATATACCGGAGCCGCCATGCGCTTTTTCAAGAAAATAGGCACCAGCCTGAATTGCAAGCCGGCCAGCCACCTCAGACATCGGCGCCAGCAAGGGCAGCCCACCGTCATCTGCAGTCACTGTTTCATAGGCGATGCAAGTAGCACCGCTATCAAGCAAATCCCGCGTCTGCTCAAAATCTGGCGCCAAGTGTAAATAGGTAAACAGAATCTGACCTGGTTTTAGCCACTTACGCTCAGCTGCCTGTGGCTCCTTGATCTTGATGATCAGCTCGGCACGCTCGAATATTTCCTGTGGAGAACTCACTACCGTAGCACCAGCAGCCTGATATTGCATATCATCCGCACCGATGCCTTCTCCAGCCCCTGCTTGCACAAGTACCTGATGACCATGCGCCACCAGTTCACGTACATTAGCGGGTACTAGGCCTACCCTGTATTCACGCACCTTGATTTCTTTAGGGACCCCAATCAGCATGTTCCAAGCTCCTCACAATTGTTGGCAGTTCTAATGGAAATCTAATATGCTGCTATTCCACCGTCACACTCTTAGCCAAATTCCTCGGTTTATCCACATCCGTGCCTTTTAACAGCGCCGCATGATAAGCCAGCATCTGTACCGGTATCGTGTGCAGAATAGGGGAAAGCACGCCCACATGGCGCGGAGTACGAATCACATGCACACCTTCTGATGCGGTAAAGTGGCTGTCTGCATCGGCAAATACGAACAATTCACCGCCGCGGGCTTTGACTTCCTGCATATTGGATTTTACTTTCTCCAGCAGCGCATCATTCGGCGCGATCACCACTACCGGCATATCGCTATCTACCAGCGCCAAAGGGCCATGTTTAAGCTCACCGGCAGGGTAAGCCTCGGCATGGATATAGGAAATCTCTTTCAGCTTCAGTGCGCCTTCCAGCGCAATTGGATAATGAATGCCGCGGCCCAAAAATAATGCATGTTGTTTGTTGGCAAAAGATTTCGCCCATTCACGGATCTGCGGTTCCAGATTCAGCGCATGCTGTACGCTGCCAGCAAGTTGTCGCAAAGCGTTTAAATGCTCTTGCTCTAGTTCTGCACTCAGCAAACCGCGTTGTTTTGCCAATGTCGCTGCCAATGTAAACAAAGCCACAAGCTGTGTAGTAAAAGCTTTGGTAGAAGCCACGCCGATTTCAGCACCGGCTCGTGTGTAAAACACGAGTTGCGACACACGCGGAATAGCGCTTTCCTGCACATTGCAAATAGCCAGAGTCAGGTTCTGGCCTAATGCCTTGGCATGTTTTAACGCTTCCATCGTATCCAGCGTTTCACCGGATTGCGAAATCGTCACGATTAATTGCCTTGGATTGGGCACCGACTCACGATAGCGATATTCACTGGCAATTTCTACATTGGTCGGTAGCTTTGCGATGCTTTCCAGCCAGTATTTTGCCGTGAGCGCAGCGTAATAGCTGGTGCCTGCGGCCAGAATCAGAATGCTATCAATTTGCTTGAATACATCTGCTGCAGCTTCGCCAAACAGAGCAGGGGAGAAGCTGTTGTCGTCAATCAGTGCTTCAATCGTATCAGTCAGTGCACGTGGCTGCTCATGAATTTCTTTTTGCATGAAATGCGAGTAGGGGCCCAGTTCCATACTCGCCAGCGACACATCACTCATGTGGACTTTGCGTTCCACAGTATTGCCATCGCGGCCAAAAATCGTTATTCCGTCACGGCGGATATCTGCAACATCGCCGTCTTCAAGATAGATCACTTTACGCGTTACAGAAAGCACAGCAGAAACATCAGAGGCAATAAAGTTCTCGCCATCACCCAAACCAAGCAGTAGCGGGCAGCCCAAACGTGCCGTCACCATATGTTCAGGCTCTTTAATTGATATCACACTGATTGCAAATGCACCGGTCAACTCGCTGACGGCTTTTTGTGTAGCAGCCAGCAGGTTCAGGTCTTGATGGTAATAATGAATCAAATGCGCAATCACCTCAGTATCCGTCTGCGAAGTAAATTCATAACCAAGCATTTTCAGGCGCGTACGCTGCTCATCGTGATTTTCAATGATGCCGTTATGCACGACAGCCAGCTCACCTTTAGATACATGCGGGTGGGCGTTGCTTTCAGTGACACCGCCATGTGTTGCCCAGCGCGTATGGCCGATGCCTACCTGACCGCTCAGACTCACTTCATTGGCTTTTTCTGTCATGGCAGATACACGGCCTACAGCTCGTACACGCTCGATGCCTGAGCCATTTAACACGGCAATACCGGCCGAGTCATAACCGCGGTATTCCAGACGGCTCAGTCCCTCAATCAGTGTTGAAACGACGTTTCTATTTGCTACCGCACCTACAATGCCACACATAGTTATTGAGTCTTTCTTGTTATATTACTTTTTAATCTTCTGTGGTCGTTTCCAACCGGCAATTGATTTCTGTTCTTTAGCACGGCAGAACGTCAGTTGATCTGGCGGTGCATCTCTGGTGATCGTAGAGCCGGCTGCAATCGTAGCGCCACGGCCTATCGTAATTGGTGCTACCAATTGTGAATCTGAACCGATGAATGCGTCATCTTCAATCACGGTTCTGAATTTATTTGCCCCATCATAGTTACAGGTAATGGTGCCGGCACCGATATTTACATTTTTACCGACCGTGCTATCGCCGACATAACTCAGATGATTGATTTTACTGCCCACATCGACCTGTGCATTTTTAAGTTCTACAAAATTACCGATATGGGTATCAGCTGCAAGTGTAGTGCCTGGGCGCAGGCGCGCATACGGGCCGATACGCGCATTTTCACCGATATGCGTATCATCAATATGGGTAAAAGGTGCGATTTGTGTGCCAGCTGCTATTACTGCATTTTTAATCACGCAATTCGCTGCTATTTTTACGTTATCACCCAGCGTTACGGTACCTTCGAATACACAGTTAATATCAATTTCCACATCACGGCCACAGCTTAAACTACCACGCACATCGATACGGGCAGGGTCTCTTAATGTGACACCTTGCAGCAACAGTTTTTGTGCTGCGCGGCTTTGGTAAACACGCTCAATCTGTGACAGATCGGTTTTAGAGTTGATACCGGTGACTGACCACTCATCTGTAGTGATTTCAGCCACTACATTAACATTATCTTGCACTGCGAGAGCCACGATGTCTGTTAAGTAATATTCGCCTTGTGCATTATTATTGGTTAACTTTGACAGCCATTGCAGCAAATGTACATTTGGCATCGCCATGATGCCGGTATTCACTTCGGTGATTTTATGCTGCTCTTCGCTGGCATCTTTATGTTCAACTATTGCCGTCACGCCGTACATGGCATTACGCACTATACGCCCGTATCCTGTTGGGTCTGCTTTATTAAACGAGAGTATAGCCAGCTTGTTCTGTGCTTGCTCAACCAGTTTCTGGCAGGCTTTTGCATCGATTAATGGCACATCACCCAGCAGAATCAGTGTATCGGCATCTACTTCCAAATGCGCTACCGCTTGCTGTACGGCATGCCCTGTTCCATACTGCTCAGCCTGATTTACCCAGATGATGTCTTCATGTGCAAAAGCTTGTTTTACAGTGTCGCCGCCGAAACCATACACCACAATAATTTTATGCGGCTTTAGCGATTTAGCACAATCTATCACATGCCCTAATATCGACTTGCCACCAACGGTATGCAATACTTTTGGCTGGTTAGAATACATACGGGTGCCTTTGCCCGCAGCAAGAATGACGATATTTAATTTGCTCATGATTAATCTTGTGATGTGTAGTTATTGCACATGGTTTTATAATCAAAGTATAACAAAAAAGGCAGCCTAGGCTGCCTTTTTGCTTGTTACACCATCTGCTTCACAACTATTAGTGCGTTTTTTTGCGTAAACGCTCAATGGTCTGAATTTGCGCAACGGCTTCTGACAGTTCAGCTTGCGCTGTTGCGTAATCAATATCTGAAGTTCTGTTTTTAAGCGCTTCTTCTGCAGCTTCTTTAGCCGCAATCGCTTTCGCTTCATCCAGATCATGACCACGCACTGCCGTGTCGGCCAAAACTGTGATTACACCAGGCTGCACTTCCAGCAAACCGCCTGAGATAAAAATCAAAGTTTCTTCCGCTTCATTGGCTTGCTTGATACGTAAAGCACCAGGCTTGATGGTAGTAATCATAGGCGCGTGATTTGGGTATAAACCCACTTCACCGGCACTTGCAGGTGCAACCACAAACTCAGCTTCTCCTGAGAAAATGCTTGCCTCTGCACTAACTACATCAATATGAACAGTATTTGCCATTTTTTTTCCTTAAAGCGTTTAACTAATTAACCAAGTATTACTTAGTTAAGAGTTTTAGCCTTTTCAACAGCCTCTTCAATGCCACCTACCATGTAGAAAGCTTGTTCTGGCAAGTGGTCGTATTCACCGGCAACAATCGCTTTAAAGCCTTTGATTGTTTCTTTCAATGGCACGTATTTACCTGGCGCGCCAGTAAACACTTCAGCAACGTGGAATGGTTGTGACAAGAAACGTTGGATTTTACGTGCACGGCCAACAGCCAATTTGTCTTCTGGTGATAACTCGTCCATACCCAGAATCGCAATAATGTCACGCAATTCTTTGTAGCGTTGCAATGTTTGTTGTACTGAACGTGCAACTTGATAGTGCTCTTCACCAACCACTAATGGGTCTAATTGGCGTGATGTTGAATCTAATGGGTCAACCGCTGGGTAGATACCTAAAGAAGCAATGTCACGTGACAACACAACTGTTGAGTCCAAATGCTGGAATGTTGTTGCTGGTGATGGGTCAGTCAAGTCATCCGCAGGTACGTAAACCGCTTGGATAGAAGTAATAGAACCTGTTTTAGTAGAAGTAATACGCTCTTGTAAACGGCCCATTTCATCAGCCAGGGTAGGTTGGTAACCTACAGCTGAAGGCATACGGCCTAGCAGCGCTGATACTTCAGTACCGGCCAATGTGTAACGATAGATGTTGTCAACGAAGAACAACACGTCACGGCCTTCGTCACGGAATTTTTCAGCCATGGTCAAACCTGACAAAGCTACGCGTAAACGGTTGCCTGGGGGTTCGTTCATTTGACCGAACACCATCGCTACTTTTGATTCTTTCATGTCGTCTAATTTAATAACGCCAGCTTCTGCCATCTCATGGTAGAAGTCGTTACCTTCACGAGTACGCTCACCCACACCTGCAAACACTGACAAACCTGAGTGTTGTTTAGCAATGTTGTTGATCAACTCCAACATGTTAACGGTTTTACCTACACCAGCACCACCGAACAGACCAACTTTACCACCCTTAGCGAATGGGCAAACCAGGTCAATCACTTTAATACCTGTTTCTAACAGGTCTACAGATGGAGATAACTCTTCAAATGTAGGTGCTTTTTGGTGAATTGAACGGCGCTCATCACACTCGATAGGACCAGCCTCATCGATTGGGCGACCTAATACGTCCATGATACGGCCCAAAGTACCTGTACCTACCGGCACTTGAATTTGTGCGCCAGTTGATTTGAATGCGGTACCACGTGCCAGACCATCAGATGAGCCCATGGCAATAGTACGCACAATGCCGTCACCTAATTGTTGCTGCACTTCCAATGTCAAACCAGCTTCCGCTTGGCTTGATGCGTCATCAATAATCAACGCTTCAAATACTTTTGGCATTTGATCACGTGGGAACTCAACGTCAACCACCGCGCCAATACATTGCACTA